>ERZ827108.622-NODE-622-length-58172-cov-9.867629_pt1 | contig 58172 bp, 50 predicted proteins | sample MGYA00519921_ERZ827108 | MGnify/ENA primary metagenome ERZ827108 (study PRJEB31778, sample SAMEA3449258) | human gut metagenome | biome: human gut; feature: human-associated habitat; material: faeces | place: United Kingdom | collected 2010/2012 ...
GGACGCACCCTGAAAAAAGGCGGTATCCCGCCAGATTTCAGATGCTCTGGTAACTTGTTGCCGAGTAGTTCACACTGGCTATACTACGGAGGTATCCCAAAATACAGCATCCGATATTTCAGCAGGTATAGCATCGTTTACGTAACAACAAAATACCCCAGACAGAACAACATAATGTCCCTGCCAGGGGTATTTTATTATCAGAAATCTAAAATTTCCTTACAATAACGCTTTTTGATTTTGCCCGCAGCAAACGATAATAGGCAGAATACTTCGCCTTCGGAACCCGGACAGTCATTTGCTTTACACCGCGGTCAATTTGCGAGGCAATCACAGAGAGCCGGTTACTTTTTACAGTAATAATACACTTTGCTTTTACATTCTGGAAAGCTCCGGAACTGATACGGGTCAGCCCGGTGCCGATCGTTACAGATTTCAGATTCTTACAGTTATAAAAGGCCTGGCTTCCGATTGCGGAAACATTATTGCCAATCACAACACTGCTGAGATATTTTTTGCCGGAAAATGCCTTTGTCCATACAGAGGTTACTTTGTAGGTGATACCGGCGTATTTGATCGTGGCTGGTATCACGGCACTTCGAAGGGATGATCTGGAAGTACCGTAGCAGGTAACCGTCTGTTTTCCTGTAACACGATAATTCAGAGAGGCTGAACTCGTATAATTCACCCGCCACTGTGCATACAAAGTGGTATTCTGCTTGATTTTGAAGCTTTGTCCGGGCAAAAACTGTGTTCCTGATCCGTCAGCTTTGGTATTCCACCCGGTGAAAAATCGCGAGGTACAATAAGGGGCTCCTTGGATTTTTACACTTTGACCAGATTTGTACTGTGACCGGTCAGATGGAAGATTCCCCACAGCCAGACCGGTATTTCGAACATATTTAACCTGATATTTGCGTGGAACCGGAGTTGCAGTTGGAATCGGAGTCGCAGTTGGGGTTGCGGTTGGAACCGGTGTCGCAGTTGGTATTGGCGTATTCGTCGGAACCGGCGTTACCGTCACCTCAGAATCCAGAGTCTTTGTGTGTGCTTTGATCGAAAAGCAATATGGATCGGGAAGAGTTGAAACATCTTTCCAGATGTGCCCATTTCTGGAATAAAAACTCTGTCCTGCGTCAATCCCGGCAGTAACCGACATCCAGCCGAAGTCTGTGGATTTTTCCACATAATAAGGAATCGGATCACCAGCCAGTGTCAGGACAACCGAAAACTGAGATCCTGGGCGCAGAACAACAGGTTCCGGAAGTGTGACGGTATCAATTCCGGCAAGTGCCTGCGTATATTCAAATGGTTCATCATAAGCGGGAAAGCCGCTGACCGGATTTGACGGATCACTCAGATCGGTATAAATCTGAATCTGATAAGAAGAATTATCTGCTTTGGAAGCAGCCACAATTTCTCCCAGTTCCTCGCAGCAGCCATTTCCGGCTTTGGCAGTAAAAATATTGGCAATCGAATATCCTGTCCGTAAAGGAAGAGTTACCGTACTGGAAGTTGCTCCGTCATAAAAATAGTTGTTTGGGTATGCAGGCTCGGTAACAGCAGTATTGCATACAAGATTTCGAAGAGACTTGTCTTCATAGGAAATATAAAAATATCCATCTTTTCCCCATCCGGTCCCATAGCTGTTTTTTACGATCCACGCACCATTATTCTGTACGCCAGATGAAGCTGTGAAATTCTCTTTTTTGTAAATATCATCCCACCCTACAAGCGTAATAGCATGATTGACAGAATCAGAATTCGGATAACAGGAAGCAGCAGTGTCCGGGCTGTAATATTTTCCAGTATTGTCCATATAGATCATGGCAGAAACAGAACCGTACTCTGAAATCAGCAGTTTGGTTCGCTCCACATCATAAGCGGAAAAAACAGCATTTTCCAGATAAGCAGAGGTGTCGTAAGCAAGGCTGGAATCAGGCACCATAGAAGCCGAAAGATCCTGTATATGAGAGCTGTCGGTAGGAAGTGGAACTTTGTCCTCGGTAGTCATACCGGACCATGTGCTCAGAAAGAAAGAAGCAACCATTCCATTTCCACTGTCGTGATAATTGTTTTTTTGGTGGATATATCGGTCATTTGGTGTATTTCCAAGTGGATCATCTGTACGATGCGAGAGAAAATACGCGAGATGTTCTTCGGAAAGATCCCAGTTTCCAAGCCCGCGTGACAGAAGCGACGTTTCTACATTGGAAATCAGGCTGAATGCCCAGCAGATCCCAAAAGGATTCTGCTTTTTGACAGAAGTTACAATTCCCTGTTCCCGAGAATCATAGGTTTTAGGCAGTTCACTGTATGTGGCTATGGAAAAATCACTGTCGGCATCTTCAACAGGGACAGATGCTGTGAGATTCGGCATAAGAGAAAGCTGCTCCTGGCGTTCTTCGTCTGTCATAGGACGGCCGAGAATGTAGTCAGGTTCTTCGGATGTTTTTTTTGAATCACCGGAAGTAAAAAGTTCCTCATTTTCTTCATGAGAAGAAAAAACTTCATTATTATCTTCAGAAGAAGCAGACTTGTCCTCTGTAGTATCAGCAGGCGTTTCTTCAGTAATTTCCACATCAGGAGTGTCATCTGCGTCAGAAATAAAATCAACATCAGAATCCAGTTCTTCATTGGCAGTCTCGGCAAAAACAGTTTGATTTCCTGCAAAAATGTTTCCTGTCAAAAGAGAGACAGAGAGAAAAACGGACAGACTTCGGAGTAACAGTTTAGGGCTTTTATTCATATAAGATCCTCCAGTAAAACGGATAACAGCAGGTTGACAGAAGCTGTCAGACATACTGCAGTCTGCAAATGTTTAACAGAAGTATCATAACATGAAAAAACGCCCCGGACAATAAAGTCCGAGGCATTTCAGAAGAAAAGATGGCCATGATTAGTTGTTGATGACAACACCCTTCTGCAGCATAACGTTTGCGTACAGAGCTTTTTCACTTGTGGAGATGATGCAGTAAGCTGTTTTTGCTTCGTCATAGAATGCAAAACGCTCGATATTTCCAACAACTGCGTCTCCTCTGTCATCGTATTTACGAATGATTTCTTTGTAGGTATCCCAGATCGGTGTCTCTACATCATCACCCGGCATAACTTCCATAAGGTTTACAGGATGCTCTACATAAGTATCCAGTGGGAAAACTTTGAGAATTGCTTCCAGGATTTCCGGTACGCCGTGTCCGTCACAGCGGATAGTGATCGCATTCTTGCCCATGGACTCAACCGGGAAGTTGCCGTCTGCAATAACAAGACGGTCACTGTGACCCATTTCACATAATACCTTTAATAATTCTGGTGATAAGATTTCTGGAATTCCTTTTAACATAACTTTGCCTCCGTTCATTTCAATTCGTTTTTATCTATCTTAGAATTTACCTGCATTCAGATGGTTTGACAAGGTAATATTTTCCTGTAAAAGATGAATATTTTACGGTTGACAGAAGATGTAGTTAGAGGTATGATGAACTCAAACAGAAACGTTTCGGTTTCTGATTCTTTAAGGTAAAAGTTACTATAAAATATATCATATATAATGATGAGGAGGAAAACATCATGGCACTTGTTACATCAAAAGAAATGCTGTTAAAAGCTCAGGAAGGCGGTTACGCAGTAGGTGCATTTAACGCCGAGAACATGGAAATGGTCAAAGCGATCATCCAGGCAGCAGAGGAACTCAAAGCACCGGTAATGATCCAGACAACTCCGTCCACGATCAAATACGGCACCGTAGAAACTTACGCAGCGATCGTTGCAGCAGAAGCAAAGAAAGCATCTGTTCCGGTATGCCTCCATCTGGATCACGGCAGCAGCTTTGAACTGGCTATGCAGGCAATGCATGCAGGATACACTTCTGTTATGATCGACGGATCCAAACTGGATTTCGAGGCAAACATTGCAGAAACCAAACGTGTGGCTGATGTAGCAAAAGCACTGGACATCCCTTGCGAAGCAGAGCTTGGCAAAGTCGGCGGCAAGGAAGACGACCTTGAGGCAGAGGCAGACACCAACACAGATCCGCAGGAAGCGAAAGAATTCGTAGAGCGTACAGGAGTTACCTCTCTGGCTGTTGCGATCGGAACTGCACACGGTTTCTATGTAGGAACACCGGTCCTCGACAAAGAACGTCTCAGCGAGATCAGAGAAGTTGTTGATATCCCGCTTGTTCTCCATGGAGCATCCGGACTTAGCGATGAGGACGTTATGGACTGCGTAAAACGTGGTATCTGCAAAGTAAACTTCGCAACAGAACTTCGTGCAGCTTACTCCAAGGCAGTCAAAGAACTCCTTGCAGAAAAACCGGATACTATCGATCCGAAAGCATACGGCAAGACAGCAATCGCAGCAGTCAAAGAACTTGTTATGGCAAGAATGAAAGTCTGCGGATGCGATGGTAAAGCTGAATAACTGATACAGAAGGGCAGTGAGGCGGGATGGCAGCAACGATGAAAGACATTGCCAGAAAGACAGGACTTGGTCTGGCAACGATCTCTTCTTATTTTAATGGCGGGAATGTCAGAGAAAAAAACAGAATAAAGATTGAAGCAGCCATTGAAGAACTTCATTATGAAGTCAATGAGGTCGCCAGAGGACTCAAGACAAATGCGACCAAGACTATCGGTGTTGTGATCCCGGAGCTGAACAATACGTTTTGTGCTGAGATCATCACCGGAATGGAGGATGTTCTACGGAGCCACGGTTATGCAACGATCGTATGTGACTGCCGGACTGATAAGAAACTGGAATGTGAAGCGGTGGAATTCCTGATCCGCAGGCGTGTGGATGGAATCATCAATATGCCGGTAGATGAAGAGGGAAATCATCTCAGGAAGTTCCAGAAGACAGGGAAACCTATTGTTCTGATCGACCGTAAGATACAGGGGATTTCCTGCGACAGTGTTCTGGTTGATAATCGGAAAGCGGCAGAGGATGCAGTGCAGTGCTTCATAAAAAAAGGTCACAGAAACATTGGAATTATTGGTGGACCGGAGGGGATTTTTACAGCACAGGAGCGTCTGGCAGGATATTCCAAAGCGTTGAATGAGGCAGGAATACCGATTCGGGATTCCCTGATCTTTCATGGAGATTACACGATCCAGGGAGGGGTCCGCGGACTGGAGAAGCTGGTTCGGGACAATCTGGATATGACTGCTGTTTTTGTTACGAACTACGAGATGACAATGGGGGCGATGATTGGAGTAAATGAACTGGGTATCCAGATTCCACAGCAGCTGTCCCTGATTGGATTTGACAATCTTCAGTTTGCACGTGCATGTAACCCGAAACTTACGATTGTGTCTCAGCCAACGGACGGAATTGCCAGAGAGGTAGCCAGGATCATGCTGGAACATCTTGAGAACGGAAAGCAGGAAGGCGAAGAAAGCTTTTCTGAAAAACTCCGGACAGAGATCATTGAGGGAAAATCCGTAAGCTTTCTGAACGGAAAGCTGCCGTGAATGGAGTGAACAGCAACAACTGGAACAGACTGCCGGAATGTGGCAGCAATTTATAGAAGGAATCGCTACTGTTTACAGGTAGTGGAGAAATGGGAGCAGCAGAAATGACAAAATCATATTTACTTGGAATTGATATCGGGACAAGTGCCTGCAAGGTTGCTGTATTTGACAGAAATGGACAAGTCCTGGCAGCGGCAAACGGCGACTATCCAGTATACTATCCACAGGAAGGCTGGGCAGAACAGAATCCGGAAGAATGGTGGAGCGCAGTCTGCAAAGCAACAAAAGAAACCATTCAGAAAGCCGGGATCGCACCGGAGGAGATCGCCGGAGTCGGAATCGACGGACAGAGCTGGTCAGCTATCGCGATCGACAAAGAAGGCAAAGTCCTCACCAACACACCAATCTGGATGGACACCAGAGCACAGTCCATCTGCGACCGCCTGAACGAAGAAATCGGCGCAGACAAGATCTTTGAAGTGGCAGGAAATTCACTCCAGCCATCCTATACAACAGCAAAAATCATCTGGTACAAAGAAAATCTGCCGGAAGTTTATGCAAATATCTACAAGATCCTTCAGTCCAACAGCTACATCGCATTCAAGCTGACAGACGCCATCACCCAGGATGTATCACAGGGTTACGGTCTCCACTGTTTCGACATGCGCAAAGGCTGCTGGGACGAAGAAATGTGTGAGCGTCTTGGAATCCCGATGAATTTCCTTCCGGAGATCTGCAACTGTGACCACGTAGTCGGCACGGTTACTGCCAAAGCTGCACAGGAGTGCGGACTTGCAGAAGGCACACCGGTTGTAGCCGGAGGTCTCGATGCAGCGTGCGGAACCCTCGGTGCAGGAGTCATCCACCCGGGCGAAACCCAGGAACAGGGCGGACAGGCAGGTGGAATGAGCATCTGCATGGACGAATACAAAGCCGATCCAAGACTGATCCTCGGCTACCACGTCATCCCGGACAAATGGCTTCTCCAGGGAGGAACCACCGGAGGCGGCGGAGTCATGCGCTGGTTCGAACACGAATTCGCAGACTACGAACGAATGATGAAAGAACAGACAGGAGAATCTTCCCTGAATCAGCTAAACGAGATCGCCGAAAAAGTATCTCCAGGCTGTGACGGAATGGTCTTCCTCCCATACATGTCCGGCGAACGTTCTCCGATCTGGAATCCATACGCCAAAGGTGTCTTCTACGGCCTCGACTTCGCCAAAACCAAAGGTCACATGGTCCGTGCCTGCATGGAAGGCGTAGCCCTTTCCCTCAGACACAACCTAGAAATTGCCGAAGAAGCCGGAGCCAAAGTTGAAGTCCTCAGAGCCATGGGCGGCTCCGCCAACTCCCACCTCTGGACCCAGATCAAATCTGACATCACCGGCAAATCAATCGTCGTACCGGCTTCCGACACCGCAACAACCCTGGGAGCAGCCATCCTCGCTGGAGTAGGAACCGGCCTCTACAAAGACTACGACGAAGCCGTAACCCTGACCGTAAAAGAAACCCGTCACCACGAGCCAGATCCGGACAACAAAACAGTTTACGACCAGACCTACCAAACCTACCTAGATCTCTACAAATCCCTGGCCCACCTGATGATCAAACACTAAGAGTTTGTATCCACTTGAGGATACAGATTTATATAATAACCAGCAATATTGTTCCCTTAAGGACAACGTTCCTCACAGGAACATCATAATATACAACATTCGACAGTATGTCCCCACACAGGACACTCTACCAACATAAATAACCAGGAGAGAACACCCCCACCAAAACATAGAACTATCAATAACGTAGCTCATGTTTCAGGAAAAAGCGCAGGGGGTGCCCGAGGGGGCAACGCGCTCGCCCCCTCGGATACAGCCCACCGCGGCCACAGCGGTACGTTTCTCCCCTTTGACGAAAGGAGCAAAACCACATTATGAAAGCAGCAGTAGTAGTAGCAAACGAAGACGTACAGTATCAGGAAGTTGAAGAACCACAGGTATCCAAAGGCACAGTGAAGATCCGCGTCAGATACTCAGGCATCTGCGGATCCGACATCCCGCGAGTATTGAACAACGGTGTTCATTTTTATCCTATCGTTCTCGGCCACGAATTCTCCGGCGACGTAGTAGAAGTCGGCGAAGGCGTAACCAAGGTTAAAGTAGGCGACCGCGTATCCGGCGCACCACTCCTCCCATGCATGAAATGCGACGACTGCCAGCAGGGAAACTTCTCTCTCTGCAAACACTACAGCTTCATCGGTTCCAGACAGCAGGGAAGCAACGCAGACTACGTAGTAGTTCCAGAGCAGAATGCAGTTCCATTTGACAAGAGCGTTTCCTACGAACAGGGCGCAATGTTCGAGCCTGCAACCGTAGCGATCCACGGTGTATTCCAGAACGACTATCACGGCGGCGAATACGTAGCAATCCTCGGCGGCGGTACTGTAGGAATGTTCACCATGCAGTGGACCAAGATCTTCGGTTCCAAGAAAGTAGTCGTATTCGACATCAGTGATGAACGTCTTGACCTTGCAAAACGTCTCGGTGCAGACGAAGTCATCAATACAAAAGAAGAAGGCTACATGGAAAAAGCAATGGCGATCACAGGCGGCAAAGGATACGGATTCGTATTTGAGACAGCAGGACAGGTTCCGACCATGCATATGGCATTCGAACTGGCTGCAAACAAAGCACACGTATGCTTCATCGGAACACCACATGAGAACCTGACCTTCACACCAAAACAGTGGGAAAACATGAACCGTAAAGAGTTCAAACTGACAGGTTCCTGGATGTCCTACAGTGCACCATATCCGGGACGCGAATGGGATCTGACAGCACATTACTTCGCAACAGGTCAGCTCAAATTTGACCCGGGCTTCATCTACAAAAAGATCCCGATGAGCCAGACACAGGAAGCATTCCAGTTATTCAAGACACCGGGACTTGTACAAGGAAAGATTCTCTTATCAAACGAGGAAGAATAAAGATGATACTGACAGTTACATTAAATGCTGCAATCGATAAAAGATATGTAGTAGATGATTATAAAGTAGGCGAAGTAAACCGCGTCCGGGAATGTTCTTACGTTCCCGGAGGTAAAGGCCTCAACGTATCAAAACCGGCATCCATCTACGGTGCCGAGGTTGTGGCTACCGGATTTGTCGGCGGTCACGCAGGAAATTATATCGAAGATGCTCTCAAACCATTCGGCATCAAAGGCGAGTTTTATCATGTAGCCGCAGAGAGCAGATCCTGCATCAATATCTGGGATGAAGTCAATCATGTACAGACAGAATTCCTGGAGCCAGGATTTACCCTGACAGAAGAAGACTTCGCCGGTTTTGAAAAAAAATTCAAAGAACTGGTAAAGGATGCAGATGTCGTTTCCATGTCAGGAAGCGTACCGAAAGGACTGGATGGAATTGCATACCAGCGGCTTGTCAAGATTGCCAAAGAAGCAGGCAAACCAGTCATTCTCGACACCAGCGGCAAACTTCTGGAAATGGGAATCGAAGCCTGCCCGACACTGATCAAGCCAAACATCGACGAGATCCGCATGCTGACAGGCAAACACTGTGATGACATTCAAGACATTATTGATGCAGCAAAAGCGATCCACGCCAAAGGAGTGGAGATCGTAGCAGTCTCCCTCGGAGCAGATGGTTCCCTGGCAGTCAGTGATGAAGGAACTTACCGTGCGATCGTTCCGAAGATCGATGCAGTAAATACTGTAGGATGCGGGGATTCCATGATCGCAGGTTTTGCACTTGGATTAAGCGAGGGGCTTTCTCTGGAAGAAACATTAAGAAGAGCCAGCGCGATCTCAGCAGCGGCAGCAATGCGTGAGGAGACAGGATTCTTCGTGATGGAAGATATGGAGAAACTGTTACCACAGATTAAGATTGAAAAATTGTAACTAACGGCTACGAAAAACTTAAAAAAATATAAGAAAACGAAAACTATATAATTATCAATCAGGAGGAAACAAAAATGGCAGAATTTATCGATCCGGCAATCGTGCCGAAAGTAACACTTCCGTCAGGAGAAGAAGTTCCGTGTATGGGAATGGGAACCTTTGGTTCCGACCGTGTAAGCGCAGAAGACGTATCAGCAGCAGTTGCAGGAGCACTCCGCAGCGGATATCGTATGTTTGACTGTGCAGCATGCTATGGAAATGAACACCAGATCGGTGAAGTTTTCAAAGCAGCGATCGATGAGGGTGTTGTAGAAAGAAAAGACCTTTTCATCATGACAAAAGTATGGAATGACATGCACAGAAAAGTAGAAGAAGCCTGCACAAAGAGTATCCAGGATCTTCAGTGTGACTATGTGGATCTGTACTTCATCCACTGGCCATTCCCAAATTATCACGCACCATTCTGTGATGTAGATTCCAGAAACCCGGATTCCAGACCGTTCAGCGTAGAAGAATTCATGGATACCTACCGTCAGTGCGAAGAACTGGTAGAAAAAGGCAAGATCCGTTATATCGGTATCTCCAATATGACAATTCCGAAACTTGAGGCTGTTCTGCCGCTGATGAAGATCAAACCGGCAGCTTGCGAACTGGAACTTCATCCTTGCTTCCAGCAGCAGGAGCAGTATGATTATCTGGTTGCGCATAATATCCAGCCGGTTGGATATATGCCGCTTGGTTCCCCAAGACGTCCGGAAAGAGATATTTGTCCGGAGGATGTTGCGGATATGCAGACTCCTGAGATGCAGGAGATCGCGAAGGCGCATGGTGTGCATCCTGCACTTATTGCGTTGAAGTGGGCTCATCAGAGAGGGGAGATTTCTATTCCGTTTTCTGTGCATAACTATGTAAGTAACCTGAAATGTGTTACTGAGGATCCGCTTACGGATGAGGAGATGGCTAAGATTGGAACTCTGGAGAAAGGAAACCGTCTTGTTAAAGGACAGGTGTTCCTTTGGGAAGGGGCTAAGGATTGGCATGATCTTTGGGATGAAGAGGGATTTATTGTTAAATAGCCTCTTGGATCTCCTTTTGGAAAAAATGAAAACCCTTAGGGGGAGCATCTCGAAGTCTGCGAAGGCCGAAGCTCCCCCTAAGAACCCCCTCCTTGGTCACGCGGCTTTGGTGTGGGGACGGGCGTGCGCGTTTCGCGCGCGCCGCCCTGTGTACTGGTTTGGGTAGAGTTATTAAAAAATGGGAGAGCACGCAGCCTACGGCTGCGGCGGTCTTGCATTTTTGGTTGGAAAAGAGTTATGTCTTGGACAAGGGAGCCGGGTTCCGAAGGAACGCGGCTCCTGTTCGCTCCCCACGCAAGTGGGGAGGCGAACTTACAGTATTGTATAAATGTGAGTTTATCCACAGTCAGGAGCAGAGACCTCCCGGGGTCGGGGTGCTCGCGAGGCTTTCGAGATTTTGTTTGTGCTAGCTGCGGCTTCTTTTATTCTGTCTGAGCGAAGCGAGTTAATAAAAGAAGACCGCAAATAAGCGCACAAACAAAATCCGAAAACGCAGCCCGCACCCCGACCCCGGGAGGTCTCTGCTCCGTCCCTTCTAAACATCCCACAAATTCCACAATTCCCAAAACTCCCCACTTCAAAAATTATCTATTTTATGGTACAATTAAACGCTAGGAAAACTAGAACGTTATCACATAATTACAAAAATGGGGGAAGCAAATGTACCGAATATTGCTTGTGGATGACGAGATTCTCGTCAGGGATGCAATAAAAGAAAACATTGACTGGAAAAGCATGGACTGTGAGCTGGTGGGAGATTGCGAGAATGGGAAGCAGGCAGCGGAGTTTGTGCAGGAACATCCGGTTGATATCGTATTGACAGATATTCTTATGCCATACATGGACGGAATGGAACTCAGCCATTTCCTGCATGACAACTATCCGGATGTTGTGATCGTGGTGTTCAGTGGATTTGGCGAGTTTGAGTATGCGAAGAAGGCGATCCAGTACGGCGTCAGCGAGTACCTGCTCAAACCGGTAACCGCGATGGAACTGACCGGCGTCATTCAGAAAATGAAAGAAAAAGTAGATCAGATCCGCAAAGAAAAAAGAAAAATGGAATCACTTACAAGAACGTCCGAGAACTACCGCGCAAATGCACAGATCATTCGCTCCAAGACACTGGAAGCTCTTGTAAACTGTACCGTAGATATCCAGAAAAGCCTGGCTAAACTTGAAGAAATGGGAATCACACTTTCCGGCTGTGGATACCGCGTGGCAGTTTTTGACATCGACCTCTATTCCGGCATGTATCAGCTCGATATGGAGAAACGCCAGGAGAGCGCACTCATGGCTTTTGTTCTCTTTAATATCAGTGATGAGATCGTAACCCGCGAAAACGCCGGAATCGTTTATCAGGAAGGCAACAACCGCGTGTGCGTTCTCTTCCAGGAGAAATGGAGCCGTAATTTCAATGGAAGAATCAAGGAAATCTGCGGCGAGATCCAGGCAGAACTTCACAAAGTCATGGGAACCGAAGTCTCCATGGCAATCGGCAAATGGGTTAAAAACCTGGAAGAACTCAGCGCGTCTCACGATAATGCAGTCAGTGCCCTGCAGTACCGTTATCTGATAGGGGGGAACCTCCTTATTGATATGGAAGAAAAACATCCGGTACAGGATATTGATCTCAGAGAATCGCTCGATAAATTTAAAGAAGCTTTGAAATCCGGTAGAAAATCCGAGATGGAAGAGAAATTATACTCCATTGAGGAAAAAATCAAACAGTCTCTCGCAGACAAGAGCCGTGCCTGCATGTACCTTCAGCAGATCATCAGGGCAGCAGATACCGCAGGGGAAGAAGTTTCCCCGGACATCCACAGGATCCGCGAAGAACGCTCCAACCTTCTTATCCAGGTAACAGAGCAGAAATCTTTTGCAAAGGCATGCGAGATCGTACATGAATATATCATGCAGGTCTACGATGCACTGACAGAACTGAATACCTCCAGCGGCGAACGCCAGGCAAGGATGGCGCTTGACTATATCCAGAAGAACTACATGGACCCGAACTTAAGCCTCAATGACATCTGCTCCTATCTGAACATCAGCACCAGTTATTTCAGCACCATATTTAAAGAAATGACAGGAGAGACTTTTACCGAAGTCCTGATCCGTACTCGCATGGACAAAGCCAAAGAACTCCTCGAGAACACTACGATGAAGAACTATGAGATCGCAGAGAGAGTCGGCTTTGCCGATGCACATTATTTCGGAATCTCATTTAAGAAGATGACAGGATGCACACCGACAGAATACGCAAGGGAGAACCGCCGATGAAAAAGAAAGGGCTTTCAACCATGATCGTAGGAAAGTTCAAGAGCATCCAGAGCGTTATTTTTGCGACGGTAGCTTTTCTGGTGCTCAGTGCGGTCGTGATCGTTACCGGTGTATCCATGAGATTTACAAACAATTCCATTTTTGAGAATTCCTCAGAGTATACCCATACGATCATCCAGCAGATGAACCAGAATATAGATTCCTACATAGATTACATGGAAAATATCGCCTATCTGATCTCAAGCAGTGAGGACGTTCAGGACTATCTTTTTGATGATGAGATCGATAATGAAGGAAGATACCGTATCCTGAACCAGTTTGAGACGATCCTGGACAGCCGGAGCGATATCCGAAATGTAGGCATCATAAGCAAAAACGGCAGAATGCTGATCAATGATGGCAAGAAATCCGTAAACAGCGATCTTGACTTAAATACCCAGGAATGGTATACCCAGGCACTCGACAGTCCGGAAGGACCGATGCTTACCTCTTCGCATGTACAGCATATCATCAGCGGAGAGCGTCCGTGGGTGATCACCTTAAGCCGTGGTATCCGTGACCGTGAAGGCAGCGGGGAGAAAGAAGGTGTTTTCTTTATCGATCTGAATTACAGCGCGATCAGTGAGCTGTGCGACCAGAGTACGGTAGGAACCAAGGGATACGCTTTTATCCTTGATGCCAGAGGAAATATTGTCTATCATCCACAGCAGCAGCAGCTCTACAATGAACTGCAGACAGAAAATATCAGCCTTATCATGGATACAGAGGATGATACCGTCCTGACAGGGACAGGCAGCAATGGAAAGCTGTATTCTATTTCACGCTCGGACAAAACCGGCTGGACCGTCGTAGACTGTACCAATGTCCGTGAACTTTTGAGCAAAAGCCGGCAGGCACAGAGCATTTATGTGCTTACCGCGGTGATCCTTGTCATCGTGGCGCTGCTTTTTTCCAGATTTATGGCAAGAAGTATCACGCTTCCGATCCAGAAACTCCGCGATTCCATGAAAAAAGTCCAGGAGGGCGATTTCAGTGTTTCGGATGTCGTCGTGGACTCTGATAATGAGATCGGAAGTCTCACGAAATCGTTTGATGTGATGACACACCGTATCCAGGAACTCATGGAGCAGAACGTCCATGAGCAGGAAGAGAAGCGAAAGAGCGAGCTCAAGGCACTCCAGTCCCAGATCAACCCGCATTTCCTGTATAATACACTGGACTCTATCATCTGGATGGCGGAGGGCAGGAAATACGAGGAAGTCGTGCTGATGACAGCATCACTTGCCAGACTTCTGCGCCAGAGTATCAGCAACGAGGACGAAGTGGTTCCGATCGCAAACGAAGTAGAATATGCCAAAGGCTACCTCACGATCCAGAAGATGCGTTACAAGGATAAACTGGAATTCCAGATCGATGTAGATCCGTCAATTTTGCATATTCCGCTGATCAAGCTTGTCCTTCAGCCGATCATCGAGAATGCGATCTATCACGGACTGAAGTACAAAGAAAGCAAAGGACTTCTTATTATAAAGGGATTCATGAAAGACGGAAATGCAGTCCTTCAGGTGATCGATGACGGTGTTGGCATGAGTGAGGAAACGCTGGCACATATTTACGACCGTCATAAGGTAAATTATCATTCCAACGGGGTCGGCGTTTATAATGTACAGAAACGTCTGAAACTTTATTATGGAGAGGATTACGGGATCACTTACGAGAGTGCAGAGGGCAAAGGAACGACTGCAACGATCACAATTCCGGGCAGACAGGAGGCGATACGATGAAAAAACACAAAAAATGGCTGAGCATCTGCCTGGTCGTCTGTCTGATCGCCGGCACTGGCGGAGCACTGTGGTACCGGCAACACAAGATCGAAGAGAGGAGACTGTCCCTGATCTATATTCCCAAGGTCGTGGACGGGACAAACGATTTCTGGAAAGCACTGATCCTCGGAGCCAAAATGGCAGCAAAGGAATACAATGCAGATATCGACATTCTGGCACCGTCCGAGGAGAATGATGTGGAGAGACAGAATGAACTTCTGAAGGAAGCCATAGACAGGAAGCCGGACGCGATCCTTTTTTCTCCGTCCAGTTTCACGGAGTCAAATGGTCTTCTGAAAGAAGCGAAAGAAGATGGAATCCGGATCAGTTTTATTGACTCCTATACAGAAGAAGACATTCAGGATCTGACAGTGGCAACAGACAATCTGGAGGCAGGAGAGAAACTCGGCAAATTTGCAGCGACTCTTCTTGGACCAGACGATCAGATCGCGATCGTTGCACATGTCAAGGGCGTATCAACTGCAGTCGAGAGAGAAGAAGGCTTCCGCAAAGGGCTGGGGGATCTTGCAGATAACATCGTTGATGTGGTTTACTGTGATTCCCAGTATGAGAAATCACGTAAACTGACACTGGAACTGATGGAAAAATATCCAAATCTCAAGATGATCGCAGGAATGAATGAATATTCATCTGTTGGAGCAGCCCGGGCAGTCAAGGCAGCCGGAGCCAAGAAACGTATCCAGGTAGTCGGCGTGGACAGTTCCCAGGAAGCCGTCCAGCTTATGGAGAATGGCGTTTTTAAGGGTCTGGTTGTGCAGAAGGCTTTCAAGATGGGATATATGGGAGTCAAGGAAACTGTGCGCATGCTCCGGGGCAAGAGCTATGACAAGGATGTGAACTCAGGATGCGAACTGGTAACTCCGGACAATATGTACTCCAGTGAGATCGAGAAACTGCTGTTTCCGTTCAATACACTCAGGCTTTCCTGAGAAAAATAGTAAAAAAACTATAAAAAAGGTTAAATATTTATGTACGAACCGTAAATATTTAACCTTTTTTTGGAAGATTTTCCATTACAATTGTGCAGAATTAACGGTATTATATAGAAAACGCGAGATATGTGTAAACTTTTAAGGAGGGTGAAAAATTGGAAAAGCTCAAACAAAATCCAATCGTGAAAAAGCTCGGCCTGAACAGAATACTGCTTGTCTGTATTCTTGTTCTCATGTTCGTAGTCTTTAAAGTAGTTCTGGGAAGTAAGTTCCCTGTTGGAGACAGTGTCAAATCTACTTTAAACTATGTATACTTCCTGGGCTTCTTATCACTGGGCGTTACATTTGTAATCGCAACCGGAGGAATCGATTTCTCCATCGGACCGGTAATGTTCTGTTGTGCACTGGTATCTGGTTACTGCATGACATCTTATGGTGTTCCTTGTGCAGCAGCAATGGTGATCTGTGTACTCATCGGTCTTGCATTTGGTATCTTTAATGGATGGCTGGTATCTTACCTGTCAGTTCCGGCATTTATCGTATCCATGGCATCCATGAACATCGCCAAAGGTATTGCTTCAGTCTTCACCAAGACACAGTCTGTAAGCTGGCCGCTGAGCAGTGACCCGACAAACGGATGGTTCCGTAACATTGTATCTTACAAAGGCTTCCCGGTAGGTCTGGTGATCTTCCTGGTAATGGCAGTTGTGTGTGGCATTGTTCTTTACAACACAAAACCTGGACGTTATATCCTCTGCCTTGGTTCCAACACAGAAGCGGTTCGTCTTTCCGGTGTTAATACCAAGAAATGGAACATGCTTGCTTATGTGATCTGTGGATTCCTGGTAGGAATCGCAGCACTGTTCTTTGTAGCTACATATACAACCGTTCAGCCAGGTTATGGCGATCAGTACAACAACGAAGCAATTGCTGGTTGTGTAATGGGTGGTACATCCATGGTTGGTGGACTTGCTTCCATCGGTGGTACTGTGATCGGTGTATTTATTATCTCTCTTCTTCAGCAGGGAATCATGGCATTTGGCCTTGGTAAAGGACAGCAGATGATCATCACAGGTATCATCGTAATCGTAGCTGTATATGCCGATGTTTCTGCAAGACGTAGAAAGAACTGATCGAAAGGGAGGATGAAACAATGGGTGACGTTATCTTAACAATGAAGGATATTGATAAGTCCTTTCCTGGAGTTCATGCCCTGGATCACGTTAACTTTGAAGTGAGACGCGGTGAAGTACATGCACTTATGGGAGAGAACGGTGCCGGTAAATCAACACTGATGAAGGTTCTTACCGGTATTTATCAGAAGGATTCCGGTTCTATCACATACAAGGGTCAGGAAGTTGCTTTCCATAATACCCGTGAAGCACAGGATGCCGGTATCGTAATCGTACATCAGGAATTAAACATGGTCGGAGACCTTACTGTTGCACAGAATATCTTCATCGGACGTGAGCCGAAGAAGGGAATCCGTGTAGACGACAAGAAGATGATCGAAGACTCCAAGAAATTATTCCAGGATCTGAACATCGAGATCGATCCAAGAGAAAAGATGAGCAACTTAACTGTTGGTAAACAGCAGATGTGTGAGATCGCCAAAGCAATCTCTCACAAAGCAGAGATTATCATCTTTGATGAGCCGTCAGCAGCTCTTACCGAGAAAGAAATTGCTGACCTGTTCGTAATCATCCGTGATCTTCGCGAGAAGAATTACGGTATCGTATATATCTCACACCGTATGGATGAGATCAAGATGATCACAGACCGTGTAACTGTCATGCGAGATGGCGGCTATGTAGGAACTCTGATCACAAAAGACAGTACAAAAGAAGACATCATCAACATGATGGTTGGTCGTGTTATTTACGAAGATCCTAAGGAACATAGTATGGTTGCTCCGGATGCACCGGTTGTTCTTAAGGTAGAGCATCTGAATGCAGGAAAGATGGTTCAGGATGTAAGCTTCGAACTGAGAAAAGGTGAGATTCTTGGATTCTCCGGACTGATGGGTGCAGGACGTACTGAGACAGCGAGAGCACTGTTTGGAGCAGATCCGAAGCAGAGCGGTAAGATTTCCATTATGGACAAGCAGACCGGAAAGCTTCGTGAAGTAACAATCAATACACCGCAGGATGCTGTTAAATATGGTATCGGTTATCTGTCAGAGGACAGAAGAAGATATGGTGTTGTTGTACAGAAATCTGTAAACGAAAACACAACACTGGCTACAATGGAAGAATTCACAAACGGAATCTTCATCAACAAAGCAAAAGAGAAAAAAGTCAGTGAGAAATACATCAAAGAACTTGCTACCAAGACACCGAGTGGTGATCAGCTGGTTGTAAACCTTTCCGGTGGTAACCAGCAGAAAGTCGTAATCGCCAAATGGCTGACCAGAGACAGTGACATCCTGATCTTCGATGAGCCGACCAGAGGTATCGACGTTGGTGCCAAGAACGAAATTTACAAGTTAATGAGCAAACTGGCAGCAGAAGGCAAATCCATTATTATGATCTCTTCTGAAATGACAGAAATTCTCCGAATGAGTGACCGTATCATTATTATGTGTGAAGGTAAAGTGACAGGAGATATTGATATTTCTGAAGCAACACAGGAACACATCATGGATAAGGCTACAAGGAATATCAATTAAGGAGGAAAGTCATGACTAAGAAGAAAAAAAGTATTTTAAGTGATCAGAGATTTATTGTTTTGCTGGTTATTATTGCATTAAGTGCAATATTCTCCATTATGAGTAAGGAGTTCAGACAGTACACTACAATCTTAAGTATGCTCGATTTCTCCTACTATGATCTTCTGATGGCAATCGGTGTTACCTTCCCACTTATCACTGGAGGTGTAGACCTGTCAATCGGAACTGGTATGGTTTGTTACGCATTGATCGCTGGAACAATGGTAAGAAGCCACGGATGGCCGGTTGTAGCAGCTATGCTGCTCTGTCTGGTACTTGGTATCCTCGTTGGAGCACTGAATGGTGTTCTGATCGGAATCATGAACCTGCCGCCATTCCTTGCAACTCTTTGTACCTGTATGATCACCCGTGGTGCAGGTTCTCTCTGCAGCGCAACACCGTGGCCGGCACTTACCCAGGACGGTGGATGGTTCCATACAATCTTCAAGATTACTGTTGGTACAGGAAGAAGTGCTTCTCGTTATCCGATTGGTTTCCTGTGGATGGTACTTCTGGTTATCCTGATGGAATTCGTTCTGAACCATACAAAATTCGGACGTTATACTATCGCGATCGGATCTAACAAAGAAGCAGCAGCTCTTTCAGGAATCAACGTTAAATTTTACCATGTAATGGTATATGTAGTATGTGGTCTGTTTGTAGGTCTTGCAGCTATCGCTTATGCAGCAGTTACACCTACTGTACAGCCTGGTACCGGTGCCGGACTTGAGATGGATGCGATCGGCGGTGTATTCGTCGGTGGTGTTGCAGCAACCGGTGGTTACGGTTCCGTAATTGGTACATTTGTTGGTATCTTCGTTATCATGCTTCTGAAGACCGGTCTTCCATATGTCGGACTTCAGGCAAACTGGCAGCAGATCATCACAGGTCTTGTTCTTATCGTAGCAGTCCTGATCGATATCATCAAAGAAAAGAAAAAAGCAGCTATGTAAAGAAAAACTGCTTTGCAGTTTTTCTTTATCCAAACTAAGTATGTGGGGCGTCAGACTAATTCCTACTGACGTATCATAATAAAAAAAACTATATAATAATTTATAAGGAGGAAGTAAGTTATGAATTTCAAGAAAGTGGTAGCATTAAGCATCTGTGCAGCAATGGTAGCAGGAATGTCTATGTCAACAGTTATGGCAGCTGATCTCCCGGATCAGTTCAAAGATCTGAAAGCAAACGAAGCATATGAATTCCCGATGATGGTTAAATCTTTCCAGTCTACCTACTGGGATGCAGCTCAGGAAGGTATGAAGAAAGCTGCTGAAGAGCTTGGCGTTACTTACACACCACAGGGACCGAACAGTGAGTCCGATATCGCTGACCAGGTTAACATGATCAACACAGCAATCGCTTCCAACCCGAAAGGAATCGGTATTGCAGCATGCGATACATCTTCTGTTCTGGATGCACTGCAGACATGTGCTGACAAAGGAATCCCGGTTGTAACATTTGATACAGGTATCGCAGATGCTCCGGAAGGATCTGTAGTATGTGAAGTCTGCACAGACAACGCACAGGCTGGTGCAGAAGCAGCAACTCATATGTACGATGCGATCAAAGACGTAGTAGCTAATGCAGACGGACAGGTTGTTATCGGTGAAGTTAACCAGGATGCTACAGCTCAGAACATTCAGCAGCGTGGCGGCGGATTCATCGACAAAATGATCGAACTTCTTCAGGCTGACGGCAAAACAGTAGCAGTTGCAGGAAACGAATTCTATGTAAACGCAGCAAAAGGCGCTGATGCAACAGAAGCAGATGCAGACGTTGTTATCCAGGTTGCAGTTCCGGCACAGACAACTGTAGAGCTTTGCTCCAATGAAGCACAGGCTATCCTTTCCAAAGAAAACTGCATCGCTATCTTCGGTTCCAACCAGACAGCAGCAGAAGGTGTTCTTGCAGCTAACGCAAACCTGAACGTTCTTGGTTCTGACGCAGCAAACGGCGATGTTATCGGTGTTGGTTTCGACGCTGGTTCTATCATCAAAGCAGCAGTTCAGGACGGAACATTCCTCGGAGCAGTTACACAGTCTCCTCTGATGATGGGATACTATGCAATCTACGCTCTGACAGCAGCAGCTAACGGACAGGAACTTGAAGATGTTCCTACAGATGGATATTGGTATGATTCCACAAACATGGACGACGAAGAGATCGCTCCGAACCTGTACGACTAAAACGAATGCAAATTTCGAAAAAGAAATAATTACGGGTGAAAACCCCCGGGGCATTGCCCTGGGGGTTTTCTGATGTTACACATTAACGATTTAGTTGAATAAAGCAATTGAGGACACTTTTTTTGACAAACGAGGTTCTTAACAGGTATTACTTTTTAGGATATTATGTTATTATCAAATGAGAAAGAACCTGTTTAATTACAGCAATTTGCACAATATATTTTGCTGTACATATTTTATTTATTCAGGAGGATTTTACAATGACAACATATTATGCAGCAGTAGATATGGGCGCATCCAGTGGACGTCTGATCCTTGGACATATGGAGAATGGCAAGATGGAGCTCGAAGAGATCCATCGTTTTGAGAACGGAATGGTAAAGAAAGACGGAGAACTCTGCTGGGAATTTGACCGCATTTTCAAAGAAATCGTTACAGGACTCAAGAAATGCAAAGAGATCGGCAAGGTTCCGGTAAGTATGGGCGTGGATACCTGGGGCGTTGATTTTGTTCTTCTTGACAAAGATGACAAGGTACTTGGAAACACAGTTGGATACCGTGATCATCGTACAGAGGGAATGGATGAAGAAGTTTACAAGATTATTCCATTTGAAGAGCTGTATGCAAGAACAGGTATTCAGAAAGCTATTTACAATACGATATACCAGCTGATGGCAGTTAAGACAAAACATCCGGAATACCTGGAGCAGGCAGAGACTCTTCTTCATGTGCCGGATTACTTCCACTTCCTTCTGACAGGACAGAAGACCTGTGAGTACACAGAGGCTACAACAGGCCAGATGGTAAATGCACAGACAAAAGACTGGGATTATGAGATCATCGATAAACTGGGATATCCGAGAAGAATTTTCCAGAAGCTGATCATGCCTGGCACAAGTGTAGGACATCTGACAGAAGAACTTCAGAAAGAGGTTGGCTTTGATGTAGAAGTTGTTGCACCGGCTACACATGATACAGGATCAGCAGTTCTTGCAGTACCGGCAAACGATGATGACTTTATCTATATCAGTTCCGGAACATGGTCTCTGATGGGAATCGAAAGAAAAACTCCGGACTGTTCACTGAGAAGCTGCGAACTGAACTTTACAAACGAAGGCGGCTATGAGGGACGCTTCCGTTATATCAAGAATATCATGGGTCTGTGGATGATCCAGTCTGTTCGTCATGAAGTAAATGACAAATACAGTTTTGCAGAGATCTGCTCTATGGCAGAAGAAGCAAAGGATTTCCCATCCAGAGTAGATGCAAATGACGAGTGCTTCCTTTCTCCTGAAAACATGACAGAAGAAGTAAAGGACTACTGCCGCAGAACAGGACAGCAGGTTCCGGAGACAATGGGTGAGATCGCAACTGTTATCTACACCAGTCTTGCTGACTGTTATGCGAAAGCAGCAAAAGAACTGGAAGAACTTACAGGAAGAACTTACAGCCGTATCCATGTAGTTGGCGGTGGTTCCAATGCAGGATATCTGAATGAACTTACAGCTAAGGCAACTGGCAAAGAAGTTCATGCAGGCCCAGGAGAAGCAACTGCAATCGGAAACATTACTGCACAGATGCTCAAGGAAGGCGAATTCCAGTCTGTTGAAGAGGCTCGTACAACTATTCATGAGTCTTTCGGAATTAAGATTTTCAAAGCCTGAGAGATTATAGCTGGAGACTTTTTACCCAATCATCCTGTTATTGAGCTATATGCACCTGGAATAAGGTGAGTATATACATTAATAAAATAAATTGGAGGTTTTATTATGTTAGTAAACACAAAAGCAAGAGTCGGCGTATTTTCTATTGCTTTAGGAGCATACCTGCCTCAGTTCCCGTCACTGGTACCTGAGTTTGAAGCTCAGTATGAGGCATTCAAAAAAACAATCCCTGATACAGTAGAGATCATCGATGGAGGAATGGTAACAACAAAAGAGCAGTCTATGGAAGCCGGAGATAAATTCCGTGCTGCAGACGTTGATATCGTATTTCTTCAGATGCTGACCTATGCGACATCCTACAATATGCTCCCTGCAATCCGTGATCTTGATGTTCCGGTTGTTCTTGTGAACGTTCAGAAGCTCAAAGCACTGGATTATGATCACACAGATATCGCTGCATGGCTTGGTGAAGGATATGCCTGCGGTGCTGTAGGTGAAGCAGTTGCCGATCTGGAAAGAGCAGGCAAGAGACATGCTGTTATTACAGGTGTAGTTGAGGGCGGAGATCCGGCTGTTCAGGCAGAGATCGAAGACTGGTGCAAGGCTGCACAGGTAAGAAGAAGATTCCGCGATACCAATATCGCTCAGATCGGAAGACCTTATCCGGGTATGATGGACCTTTACATCGATGAGACAAACCTGTACAACAGAATGTTCCTGTACACCAAACAGTTTGACTGGGAAAAAATGTGGGCGATCGCTGATGATATCACAGATGAAGAAGCAATCCGTGCAAAAGCACAGGATATTCTTGATACTTTTGATATTGAGGACGGCGGCACAATCGAAAAAGTATGGGATATGGCAAAATACGTTGTTGCATTCGAGAAATGGGTAAAAGACGAACATCTCAGCATGGTTGCTTCCCATTATGACGGATTTGCACAGGGCAAGGCAGGTGTCCTTGACAGTATGCTGATCCCGGCCTTCTCCATGCTGATCAAACAGGGTACAGCATGCGCTGTTGAAGGTGACATGAAGGTTGCTATGGCAATGAGCATTCTCAAGACCATTTCCGGTACAGGCCAGCTTTCTGAGATGTACTCCATCGACTTCAACGATGATATCTGCATCATCGGACATTCCGGAAGCGGAGATGCTGATATCTCTGATAAGAAACCTACCATGAAGATCGTACCGGTATTCCACGGCAAAACAGGCGGCGGATATCTGACACAGTTCTATCCATACACAGGTCCGGTTACCTATCTTGCGATCACACAGGATGCTGACGGACACTTCAAATTCGTTGTTGCTGAAGGCGTAAACGAAGAAGGACCGATCCTTTCCTTCGGTGATACCAATATGAGAACACGTTTTACATGCGGTGCAAGAGAGTTCGTAAACCGCTGGAGCGAAGCTGGCCCGACACATCATATGGCAGCTGCTACAGGAAGACATATCGACACGATCCTGAAGGTTGCAAAAATCTTCAACATTCCGGTTGATATCGTAACAAGATAACAAAAACCATCTCTATTTGAAACACATATTCATATTCAAAAAAAGAGAGAGACTGTGCAGATGTACAGCCTCTCTTTTTTAAAATCATTTTTTGTGCATCAACGTATGCTCCTTCGACAACTCTCCATGAAGCTTCAACGAACTCCAGTGCTGCGTAACCGGTGTAAGCACTGCTTTCAGATCCACCGGAGCCAGCCCGTTCCTGTGGAAAAATCCCAGAAAATCTGTCTGTTGTTCCTGCGAAAAATTATGCATGACAAGCATCTCATCAGAAAAATTGCCGCCAAGATTAAACTGCGGCGAAGGAGAGAAGCCAGTCAGTCCAAAAAGATATCCCAGTGGATGAAGATAATCCGTTACAGGAACTGTTTTGCAGGAAATCCCTGCAATATTAAGATATCGGCTGATCTGTCTGGTTCGTTCATCTTCTTTAAAGTTATACATTAAAATCTGTGCATCTGTTTTCATTGAAATTTTCACTTCCTTATAGAATTGTTGGCTGGCGGAATCTGGTAACTGTTCAGCAGGTGGTATTTCTGATAGCAGGAATATGAATCTCTACTTCCGTACCGCCGCCGGGATTGTTGGAATAAGTGAGGCCATAATCAGTACCGTAAAGGATCTGCAGTCTCCGGTGGGTGTTGTAAACTGCAATATTTGTGCCGCCGGAGGAACTGCTGCCCTCACCGGAAAGAATGCTGGAAAGTTTGTCGGGTGAAATTCCAACACCGTCATCCGAGATCAGGAGAACAATGGAAGAATCTTCAAGCCAGCCTGTAAGAACAATTGTTCCGGCTTTGTCGTCTTTTTCCAAAATTCCATGGAGAACGGCATTTTCGATGAGTGGCTGCAGGGTAAGCTTTGGAATCTGATATTCCATCAGCTCATCAGGAATGTCAGAAACAAATTCAATGCTGTTGTGATATCTCATATTCTGAATCTCAAGGTAGATTGTAGCATGTTCTGTTTCCTGGGCAATTGTGCTGATACTCTGTTTTCTGCTTAAAGTAAGTTTATAAAAACGTGAAAGGCTCTGCACCGCGCTGGAAACTTCGGCTGTCCGTCCCTGCTGGGCAAGCCAGTTGATCATGTCCATCGTATTGTAAAGAAAATGTGGATTAATCTGTGCCTGGAGCGAGTGGAATTCTGCAAGTCGAAGTTCCTCGGCGGCTTTTGCCTGCTCAGACATCAGCTGATCCATTTTGCGTGTCATGTAGTTGTAGGTGTCGATCAGATCACCGATCTCATCATGGTAGGTGGGGCTTTCCATAGGACTTAGGGTGCCTTTGCGGACCTTGCTCATCTGGTGGATAACAGAAGAGATCCGGTTGGTAATAGATCGGGACATATAATGAGCCAGGATGAGTGCCAGTACAAGAAAGGCAAGATACATCAGGATATACTGGACCATGATCATATTACTCTGAGTGATCAGCGGACCGGCAGGGAGAACTGTGACCATAAACCATCCGGGCTGTTTGATATTATAAAATCCGGCATAAACAGTGGTGTCCAGGATCGTTCTTTCAATAAAGTTATTGGAGGACATGAAAGAGTCTTCAATACTGTCATAATCCAGAAGATAAATTCCTGACTGTGACTGATCGGAAGAAGCAACGATCGCATTTCGGTCATTGATAATATAGGAAACACTTCCATCAACAGTAAGATTATCTTTGAGCAGATCTGTAAAGTTATCAGATGAGGTATATGCCGCAATATAGGCACGATATGCATGGCCCTGAAAATAAAAAGTGGTCGAAGTAATGTAGGCCATATCTCCATAGGATTTTTTTTCACGATCACCAAGATAAAAGGAAGGACAGAAAAGAGAGGAAACGGAGGTACCCTGAAAGATCCCATACCAGTAAGTACCTTTTGCCTTGCTCATCGGAGAAAAATAATCCCTGGTCAGTTCATCCTGAAAAAGCCGCACAGAAGTAGGAAAATCCATATAGATCTGAAGACCGGAAATTTTGCCGGAAGAGATCAGAGATTTGGTATATTCCTGAAACTCCTGAATTTCCTCTGTGTTTTCAAACATACGAAATGGGGAATTCACAGGCTGGTGAAACAGAGTCTGAAAAAAATTCTGGTCGGTGATCCTGTCGTGGGCATCAATGACCTGCTGTACAAGATCTTCAACGATAGGTGCTGTTTTTGCAGAAATATCCTGTTCCTGCCGGATCGTATAGGATACGACCATATCATAAAGCTTGCCATAGAAGAAACATGCCATCATGATGACAGGAACAGTTACTGTGATCATCAGGACCAGAGTGAATTTTGAAGCAAGTTTCATATCTCCGTAATTCTGACGGAATTTTGAAAAAAAATGATTCATTGCAGATTACGCTCCCTGTATTCGGAGGGTGAAAACCCTGTATATTTCTTGAAACTTTTTCCAAAATAATTCCCGTCGCTGTAGCCTACCTGTGAAGAAATATCAGAGATCTTGAAGCGTGCATCTTTGAGAAGCTGTTTGGCTTTTTCCATTCTGTATTCCGTCAGATACTGATTCAGAGTCTGTCCGGTTTCGTTCTTAAAGAAAGTACATACATAAGATGTGGACAGGAATACGTGACTGCTGATATCTTTGACAGACAGAGTTTCATTCATATAATTTTTGCTGATATATTCCCTGATCAGAAAAATAGTAGGGTTTTCCTGAGAACAGTCAGAAACTTTCTTAAAAAAATCTTCTGTTTTATCAACAAGAGTCTGGTGAAGTTCACCGAAGGTAAAACATCTGTCGATTGTTTCCGCAACAGTTTCCGGATTGCCGGAACCTGGAATTTTCTGCTGATGACGTGCATCCTCCAGACAGAGAAAAAGCTTGTAGTACAGGTCTTTGACCGGATTCTGAAGAAATTTGCAGTTGTTGGAAAAACTTTGGAGAAGCTTTTCCAGCAGAGCGGATGCGGCATTCTGATCAATATTCGACAGTGCCTCGGCAAATACGGAGGCAGGTGATGAGGCAAAAATATTATTCTGAATATTTGGAAGCTCAGAATCCTCATCAGAAGTAAGCAGGGTATTTTCCGGAAAGAAATAACTGCTCTGCAGAAGGATGACAGCAGATGTATAGGTCTGATAAGCCCTGGAAACACCGCAGACAGTGTCTCCGCGGGCCATGGAATATCTTCCGAATTCCGCAAAGTGTTCCATCAGAAAACTTCCGGCATGAGTCAGGATCTGGCGGGAAGGCGGAGTCTGTGAAAAAAGAAAATACACCATATATTGAAGCTTCTTTTCGAGATAGACGCAGGTAATATGGTAAGGATTCAGAAAATCCTGGAACTTTTGAAACAGATCAGCCATGGATGGCGTGGAAGCTTCCAGAAATAATTCAGTCTTTACAATAAAAGCAGTAAAAAAAGTAGAAGAATTCATTGTAAACTGCAGTTCATCAGAAAGCTGACGGATCACAGAGTTATCCTGTGAATATGGAAGAGTAAGCTGCAGGGCAAGCCGTGATGCAGTTTCCATGGAATGAAGAGTTTCGCCATGCCGTGAATTGACCTTCTTTATATAAAGATCCCTTGCCTCACGGATGGCATCCTCAATCTCAGAGAGCCGGAAAGGCTTCTCGATGTAATTGACGGCTTTCAGCTTGATCGCAGCTTTGAGATATTCCTTGTCAGAGTATCCGCTCATAAAGATCGGGACGGTATCAGGAAGAATTTTTTCGAGTCGTTCCAGCATAGTGATTCCGTCCATGCGCGGCATGCGGACATCGCATAATATGATCTCCGGCCTGTGAAGCTGTGCAGTTTCCAGACCATGCACACCGTCGTCTGCCTGAAGCACCTCGCTGATTCCAAGTGAAGCCCAGTCAATCGAAGAGATCACACCGGTACGGGTAAGTTCTTCGTCATCAACAATCAGTAGTTTCATAATATTCTCCTTGGTATTTGTAAAAAAAGAAAATTGTTTATTATGATAAGATTGTTTCCATATGAAAACAATCCCCAAAACAGTTTAGCATATTTTATACAAGATTACGAGAAAAAATGAAAGATGTTTTGTGCAGATAAGTGGAAAATATTTTACCCTGATTCAAAATATTTTCCCGTTTCCTAAAAAAATAACCAATGCTACAATAAATACAGATTTAAAGAAAAGGGAGGAAAGAGCCGTGTCTGAATATGTTCTTGAACTTAAAGGCATAACAAAGATTTTCCCGGGCGTTAAGGCACTGAACAATGTACAGTTCCAGTTAAAACCTGGCGAAGTTCACGCACTTATGGGTGAAAACGGTGCTGGTAAATCTACATTTATTAAGGTTATTACCGGTGTACATAAGGCAGAAGAAGGCGAGATGTTCTTAAACGGACAGAAGGTGGATTTCAAAGGACCAAAAGATGCACAGGCAGCAGGTATTGCAGCCGTATATCAGCATCCGACATCTTATCCACATCTGACGGTTGCAGAAAATATTTTCATGGGTCACGAGATCATCAAAAACAGAATGATCCAGTGGAAAGCCATGAACACAGAAGCAAACAAACTTCTCAAACAGCTGGATGCAGATTTTGATGCAACAGCAGAGATGGGAACTTTAAGTGTTGCGCAGCAGCAGATGGTTGAGATCGCAAAGGCAATGTCCACCAACGCAAGAATCATCATTCTTGATGAGCCTACTGCAGCACTGACAAGATCTGAATCTGAGAAGCTCTACACACTGGTTGATAAATTAAAAGCTGACGGAGTTTCTATCATCTTCATTTCCCATCGTTTTGAGGATATGTACCGTCTGGCAAGCAGAGTTACTGTATTCCGTGATTCTCAGTACATCGGAACTTACGATGTAGACGGAATTACCAATGCAGACCTGATCAAAGCAATGGTTGGCCGTGAGATCAAGGACCTGTTCCCGAAACCGGAAGTGAAACTCGGAGACGAGATGCTCAGAATCGAAAATCTTTCCAGAACAGGTTATTTCAAAGATGTTTCCTTCGAAGTTCGTGCAGGTGAGATCCTTGGACTTACCGGTCTGGTAGGTGCAGGACGTACCGAAACTGTAGAAGCTGTCTGCGGTATCACACAGCCGGATTCCGGTAAGGTTTACCTCGAAGGCAAAGAAGTTCACATCAAACAGCCGTCTGATGCAATGGAAAAAGGTATCATCCTTCTTCCGGAGGACCGTCAGAAAGAAGGTCTGATCATGAGCTGGGGACTTGGAAGAAACGTAACACTTCCTACCATCAGCAAATATGCAAAGAGCGGTCTTAATGATGAGAAGACAGAACGTGATCTTGCTAAGAAACTTCTTGAAGAAGTAGATACAAAGGCAGTCGATATCTTCCAGCCGGCAAGCTCTCTTTCCGGTGGTAACCAGCAGAAGGTTGTTGTTGCCAAGGCTTTAAGCCAGGAAATGAAAGTTGTTATCATGGATGAGCCTACAAAGGGTGTTGATGTAGGTGCCAAAGCTGAAATCTATGCGATTATGGGAGATCTTGCAAAGAAAGGATATGCGATCATTCTGATCTCTTCTGAAATGCCTGAGATCCTTGGTATGGCAGACCGTATCGTCGTTATGTGTAACGGAAGAAAAACCGGAGAACTGAACCGTGGCGAAGCTACACAGGAGAGAATCCTCGAACTTGCTATGGAAAAAGGACATACAGGGGGTGCCAAATAATGGAAAAGAAATCAGTTATGAAAAAGATCACAGGCTCCCGTGAAGCACTGCTTGCAGTTGTCCTGATCGTTCTTTTTGTAATCGTTACAGCGATCAATCCATCTTTCCTGACTCCTAAGTCACTGATGGATATGCTGAAAAACAATGCAGTAACAATGGTAATGTCGCTTGGTATGCTTTGCGTAATGCTTGTTGGCGGTATTGATATTTCTATCATGTCAACACTTGCACTTTCCGGTATGAGCATTGGTATGCTTCTGAAATATGAACACATTTCCAGCACAGCACTTGCATTCCTGATCGCGATCGTGATCGGTATTGTCTGCGGAGCTATCGTTGGTCTGATCATTTCAAGAGCAGATGTTCCTCCGATCATCGCAACCATGGGCTTCATGTACATCTACCGTGCACTTGGCTACCAGGTATCACACGGTGGTGAATGGGCGAGTGCAGCAGCACTTGGTGATTTCAAAAACTTTGCAACAACAAAATTCCTGGGACTGAACGCAGTCATCTGGGTGATCATTGTATGTTACGTATTTTTCTTCTGGTTTATGAAATGGACCAGAACCGGTCGTATGATCTACGCAGTCGGAAGTAACCCGAGTGCAGCAGAAGTATCCGGTATCAACGTAAAGAATATCAAACTTCTTGTTTATACGATCATGGGTCTTCTGGCAGGTCTTGGCGGTGCACTTCAGGTTTCTGTATATGCATCTGCAATGCCTGACATGCAGTACGGCGGTGAGATGGACGTTATCGCAGCCTGCGTTATCGGTGGTGTAAGCATGAGCGGTGGACGTGGTACAGTTGTCGGTGCTTTACTTGGATCCCTGATCCTTGCAACAATTGCAAAAGCACTTCCGCTGATCCCATTCTTCAACCAGTTATGGCTGAACACGGTCAAGGGTATCATTATCCTTGTAGTAGTAGTAATGAACGTAATCCTGCAGCGTATCGCTGACAAGAATGCACTGAAAGGAAGGGAGATGTAATCATGGCTGGAAAATCTGGAAGAAGTATTAATAATGTGCCGGAAAGCCCAGTGAAGAAAATGATCTTCTCCTGGGAGGGAATCCTGGTTCTGCTGTTTATTGCAGTCAACATTTTCTGTGCAATGTTTTCTGAGTATTATAACCTGAGCAGTCTGCTCCGTCAGATGCCGGTTTATCTGGCAGAAGTATTCATGATGCTGCCGATGGCATACATCCTGGTACTTGGCGAGATCGATATCTCCGTAGGTGCGATCGTCTGCCTCTCTGCAACAATGAGCTGTATTGTCTGCAATACAAATGCTCCATTTATCGTAGTTGTTATCACAGCACTTGGTGTTGGTACGATCTGCGGTGCAGTCAATGGATTTATCCTTACAAAATTCCAGGAACTGCCTCCAATGATCGTAACACTGGCAACACAGATTATCTTCCGTGGTATCTCTGAGATCGTTCTTGGAAGCGGCGGTAGTATTTCTGCAAGCAATACAGATGGTTTCCGTGCGATCAGTGGAAAGATCGGAAGTGTTCCGTACATCCTGTTCCTTGTAGTTATCCTTTCTGTGATCTTTGCAGTGATCTTAGGCAAGAGTACATTTGGACGTCGTGTATATGCGATCGGTACAAACCGTCTGACAGCATATTACTCAGGTGTACATGTACAGAAGATCCGTTTCATCATCTACACGATCATGGGTACAGTTTCCGGACTGTGTGCACTGTTCCTGGTTTCTTCTTCCTACGGTGCAAATACAACAACCGGTAACGGATTTGAAATGGATGCCATCGCTATGGCAGTATTTGGAGGTATCTCCTCTACAGGTGGTAAAGGTAATATCGCTGGTGGTGTTATTTCCGCATTCATCATCGTTTGCCTCCGTGTAGGTCTTGGTCAGAGAAACGTCAATGCACAGGTTATCCTGCTGATCATCGGTGCTCTTCTGATCGCAGCAGTAGCACTTCCGAACATCATCGGAAATGTAAAACGTGCTATGAGTGTAAAGAAGAACTGATTGTACTAAGCATGGTACAGTAGTATAATATTAATCATGAAGGTGGCTGCTCCCTCGTAGCAGGGGAGCAGTTGCAAATAAAAAACTATATTTCCAAGGGAGGAAAACAAAATGAACAAAAAAATTATCAGCGCACTTCTTTGTGGAGCAATGGTACTCGGCTGTGCAGCACCTGTAATGGCAGATGACAAAGCTGGAGACGGACAGAAAATCGCACTGGTTGGTAAATCAGCTGGTAATGCATTCTTCGAGATCGCTGCAAAAGCATTCAAAGACACAGCAGAAGCTGAAGGCGCAACTGTAGATGTTGTTTATCCGGAAGCAGCAACAGCAGATGCTCAGATCAAAGTTCTTGACAACCTGATCTCCCAGCAGCCAGATGCAATCTGCATCTCTGCAAACGACGTTAACGCTCTTCAGGCTAAACTGGAAGAAGCTATGGACGCTGGAATCAAAGTATCTTCCTTCGACTCCGCTCCGAACAAAGACAGCCGTCAGGTATTCGTAAACCAGGCTGGTACACAGGCTGTTGGACAGGCTCTTATGGATGCAGTTCTTGATATATCCGGTGGAGAAGGACAGTTCGCTATCCTTTCTGCAACATCTCAGTCCGCAAACCAGAACGCTTGGATCGACGCTATGAAATCCATCATGGAAGGCGATGATAAATACAGCAAACTGGAACTCGTAGAAGTAGCTTATGGTGATGACGAACCTCAGAAATCTACAGACCAGACAGCAGCTCTTCTTCAGAACTACCCAGATCTGAAAGTTATCTGCGCACCTACAACAGTTGGTATCGCTGCAGCAGCTAAATACCTTCAGGACAACGAATCTTCCTGCAAACTGACAGGTCTTGGACTTCCGTCCGAAATGGTTGAGTACACAGGTGATGACGATGCACATTCCTGCCCATACTTCTATCTGTGGGATATGGAAGGTCTTGGAAAACTTTCCGCATATGCAACAATGGCACTTGTAAAAGGTGACATTACTGGTGCAGTTGACGAAACATTCACAGCTGGCGATATGGGTGAATACACAATCACAACAGCTGATGACGAAGGAACAGAAATCGTTCTTGGTGAGCCACTTCAGTTTACACCAGACAACGTAGCTGACTACGCTAAACTGTACTAATCAGCGCGTTTGGAGAAGCTAAAGTTTTTCTGAATATGATAAATCCTTAAAGGACAGGGCGGGACCGTAAGGCTTCGCCCTGTCTGCGTTGTACGGGAGCCGGGAGATATTGCAATCGCCATAAGTTACGTGTTAGAATATAAAAAAGCAGGGAACAGCAAAAGTAACGATCAGAAAGCAGGAAGATACCATATGCAGCAGACTTTATTGGACCATTTAAGAAAAATCACAGAGGAAGAACAGCGGATCCTGGACGGAGTCGCGGAGGTAGATAAGGATCTGTACACCTCTGGTAAGGATTTTACCGTGGACAGTGCCAAGATGCTCAGCGAGGGCAAGCTGATCGCGGTCAGGACACATACGCGGTTCGTGCATTTTCCGTCGCACCGCCATAACTTTATCGAGGTGCTTTATGTCTGTCAGGGACAGCTTACCAATATCATTGGCGGCAAGGAAGTGGTGCTCCGCCAGGGCGAACTGCTTTTTCTGAACCAGTTTACAAGGCATGAGATCCTGCCGGCGGGAGAAGAAGATATCGCGATCAATTTCATGATCCTTCCGGAGTTTTTTGATGTGGCTTATACGATGGCGGGGAATAACAATGTGCTGGCGGATTTTCTGGTAAATGTGCTCCGGCAGGATGATGAGCGCGGCGAATACCTTCATTTCAAGGTGGCAGAAGTGCTGCAGATCCAGAATCTTCTGGAAAATATGATCTACTCACTGGTGACAGGCAAGGGCGATCAGAATCGGATCAATCAGACGACGATGGGGCTTATCTTTCTATATCTTCTGGAATCGGTGCAGTATGCGGAAATGCGGCTTCCGAACCAGTATGAAAATATGATCTCCATGACGACACTGGATTATATCGAGCAGCAGTACAGGACGGCGACCCTGACAGAACTCTGTGAACAGCTTCATCTTCCGATGCATGTACTGAGTAAGATGATCAGGAAAAACACCGGATTTAACTTCAAAGAACTGCTCCAGCGCAAGCGTCTGAGCAAGGCGGCAGAGCTGATGTGTGAGACGGACCTGCCGATCAGTGATGTGATCGCGGCGGTCGGCTACGAGAATGGAAGTTATTTTCACCGGGTATTTAAAGAACGTTATAATATGACGCCACGGGCGTTTCGCGTGGCAAATAAAAAAAGTGAAAAGGTACGGCTGTAGGCCATATCTTTTCACTTTTTTTATTTCGCGCTGTTGGCGAGGTTTTTGACAAGTTCAATGTCGGACTGTCTGACTTTGAGATTGGTTTCGATCTTTTTACCGGCCGGTGTGGTCACTTTGATCTCGATGATGGTATCTGGTGTGATCGCAGCACCTGCGGCCTGAAGAAATTTAGGAAATTTGGGATGATTTCTGGTAAAAGCAGCCCAGGAATTTTTTAACTGAAATAAGCCTCCGAAATTCATATGGTTCCTCCTGTTCGATTAATTCTGAAAATGGATATTTTCGCCCTGGATGACAGGATAACAGATAAGTGTCCGGCTGTCCAGATTTTCCCGTTTCATGTCAACTGCGGTGATCTGATGATTTTCGTAAGTGGTGTAGTAGTAGATGCCCTTGGTGGCATTGCAGCAGGATGTGTAGAGTGTGATCTCATATTTGCCGTCTGCAACTTCACAGCAGCCTCTCTGCTGGTCTACGGAGCCAAGGATATGGAAAAACTGGCTGACGCTTTCCAGTTCGGAATCGCCGGATCTTGCGTTCATTCTGGTAAAGGCGACTCGGACAAAGCGGGAAGCAGAAGAAAGGTCGCCCGGAAGTCCGAGTGCCCCCATGCCGCGGCTGTAGGCGGAAAGTGCCAGATCGTCAGCAAAAGTATTGGCAGGCTGTTTCGGCGACAGATGCATGTAGTTGTTTAACTGGAACATCTGCTGTGGAAATGGTGGATTGTTGGTGAGGACACCCACCGGATTGTCGTAGATATGAAGCCCGTCGGACATGGATTCCATGGTGATGGATTCCTCCTTGTCGGAGATGATCCAGTGGAGCTGTGCCAGTGGAAACTGTTTGCTGAACGGTGTGTTTACCAGGTTCATTCTGACCAGAAGTGTGCGGACTTCTGCGACGGAAGCGCACTGGCTGAGAATCCACGGGATGAATTCAAACTGTGCAATGTTGTCAAGCCCTGGCTTTACGTCTGCATAGGCGGCGTTTCCGACGAAATTCAGTCCTGCCATGCCGAGCCCTTTCTCGTTGATGGCATCGTAATACAGCGGGTAATTCTCAGCAACATGTGCCATGCCGATGATCGCAAAGTGCGTATCGATCACTCCTGCATGACGGAAATGAAAAGGGTAATTCCGCGGCGTGATCGTGATCTGGTCGCCGTAGGAAAACTCATAATCGAGAGTCCTTCCGAAATAAAAATCTCTGGTTTTGTAAGTGGCAGCAGTACACATAAAAAATCTCCTTATCAGAAATCGAAATCAGCGTAGTCTTCTGGAAGGAAGCGGTGGTAGATGATGTGGCATCCTTCGTCTTTGAAACAATAGTAATAAGTGTCGTCCGGTTTGTCTCCAAAGCGGATCAGGCGGTCGAATTCCCCGTTGTCCATTTCTTCTGTAATGACATTATCAGAATGAGTATGGAACAGATCCAGGATTTCATCCATGGTACAGCCATGTCTGCCGACCAGATTGACAAGCTCCTTGATAAATTCATTTCCGGCAGTGTTATCATGCACATAGACAGTGCCCTGCTGTGGAATATGGAAACAGAAGCGGTCGCCCTTGTGGGAAACCTCAATGTCTCCGAGTTTGTCTGTAATAGAAGCAGGAAGCACTTCAAGACGTGCCTGCATCTCATCAGCAGTGTCAGCAGCATCAAAGAAGTGATTCAGAGAAGAAAGCGGATAGTACAGACGGATATCCTCCCTAAAAAATCCAAGCTTCGCCTGCTCTTCTTTGATGATGTCGATTAAATTTCTTTCAAGTTTATCATAACCCATGATGGGACCTCCTAAACAAGTTAATTCACTGCAACATATTGTACCAGATTCTCACCGAGATTACCAGACCGGCAGAAGAAAATAGTTACAAAAAACAACCATTTCACATCAGCTGTTTTTCGACAAAACCTTACAAAAACTGCTCGTTGACAGTACAGTGGCGGTAAGGTATCATAGAACAAAAGAGGCTTAATATCTCTATAAAGAGGAGGAACATCATTATGTTAGTATTGGTATACCGAAAATGCAGCACCTGTCAGAAAGCCCTCAAATGGCTGGAGGAGCATAAAATCTTTTTTGAGGAACGCGCGATCGTGGATGAGAATCCTACTTACGAGGAATTAAAGGAATGGTACGGAAAAAGCGGACTGCCGCTCAAGAAGTTCTTCAACACCAGCGGCATGCTCTACAAGCAGATGAACCTCAAGGATAAGCTTCCAGAGATGACCGAAGACGAACAGCTCAGACTCCTCGCTACCGACGGCATGCTGGTCAAACGCCCACTCGTAATTGGCGAAGATTTCGTCCTGACCGGTTTCCGCGAGAAGGAGTGGGAGGAGAAGATACGGGGGTGAAGGATTAAAGAATGCTGGAACCCCAACGATATTATCCACATGATCTGTGCATTTGCGAATGACTTTCCTAATGTAAATGGTGGTTATCTTGTCATAGGGATTCAGGCCGAAGAAGGGATTCCCATACTCCCGCCCAAAGGTCTTCCACGAAATACGCTGGATTCTGTACAGCAGGAGATTTTTCAGTATTGCAACATGATCACACCCAGATATATTCCGCGGATTGAAGTAGTTGATTACAAGGATACAGGCACTTTCCTGATCTATCTGTGGTGCAGTGCCGGTGACAGCGGACCATATCAGGCACCGGTAGATGTATATGCACAAAAAGGAACGAAAAAAGACAGACGCATGTATTACTGGATCAGACCAGCCTCACTTACTGTTGCTGCTGACAGAGATGAGATTGCAGAATTATTTGATAAATTTAATTCGGTTCCTTTTGATGATCGTATCAATCGAAAAGCAACGATTCAGGACATACGTCGAGGCTATCTGGAAGACTTTTTAAGAAACAGCAAAAGTTCACTTGTAGATGAAATTAATGAAAGCTCTCTGGAAGCTCTACTGGTTTCCCTGGAAGTAGCAAATGAAACAGACACAGAATTGAGCATAAGAAATATCGGCGTGCTTATGTTTACAGAGCGGCCGGATAAATTCATTCCGGGAGCACAGATAGATCTGGTCAAATTCAACACAGAAGAAGCAGAAGGATCGGATGATTTTTTACTGTAAAATTTTCCTCCACGAAAGTTTTCTCCATTTATCTATTGTATTTTTGCATGCATTCGTGTAAAATAAATTACAATTTAGTCTGGTAAAGCACGAATATGTATTATAACAGACCATTGAATAATAGAAAATTTTTATTATCATACCAGTACAAGAAATACACAGATGAAGGAGAGAGAATAAATGGCAGATCATGAAATGTTAAATCTTGACGAGATGGGCACTCTGAAAGACAGTATGGAGCTTCTGGGGGAAGAACTGATGAATGGCCATCGGATCAACCCAAATCTCTATGTAGAATACGATGTAAAGAGAGGTCTTCGTGACTCCGCAGGTAAAGGTGTCCTGACAGGACTTACCGAGATTTCCGATGTTACGGGTTACGACCTGATCAACGGGCGCAAGATCCCTGCACACGGCAGACTGTACTATCAGGGATATAATGTAAACGATATCGTAGACGGCCTCAAAGGACGTAAATTCGGTTTTGAGGAAACCATTTACCTCCTTCTGTTCGGCAGACTTCCATCCGATAAGGACATGGAAATCTTCAAAAACATCATGGCAAACTTCGAAACTTTGTCCGGTCGTTTTGTCCGTGACGTTGTCATGAAAGCTTCCAACGGCGATATCATGAACGCAATGCAGAGATGCATCCTCACTCTGTACACCTACGACTCCAAACCAGAGGACACCTCCGCAGAAAACGTTCTCCGTCAGAGTATCGAAATGATCGCGAAACTGCCTCTGATCGCAGTATATTCCTATCATTCCTACAGACATTTCCGTAAAGATGAGACCCTGTTCATCCGCAACCCACAGAAGGACCTTTCCCTCGCAGAAAACATCCTTCTGATGCTCCGTCCGGACGGCAAATACACAGAACTGGAAGCCAAAGTTCTCGACATCGCACTGATTCTTCATGCAGAGCACGGCGGTGGTAACAACTCTACATTCACCACACACGTAGTTACCTCATCAGGAACAGACACCTATTCTTCCGTTGCAGCATCCATCGGTTCCCTCAAGGGACCTCGTCATGGTGGTGCAAACCTCAAAGTCCAGAACATGTTCGAGGATATCAAGGCAAACGTCAAAGACTGGACCGATGAGAAAGAAGTGGAAAGCTATCTCCGCAAGATCCTCAACAAAGAAGTCTTCGACCACAGCGGTCTGATCTACGGTATGGGACATGCCGTTTATACCCTTTCTGACCCACGTGAAGTCATCTTGAAACGCTTCGCCAAAGACCTCGCAATGGAGAAGGGCATGATGAAGGAATTTGCCCTCTACGAACTCGTAGAACGCCTTGCCGGAAGACTGGTCATGGAACAGAGAAGACTTTTCAAAAATGTCTGCGCAAACGTAGACTTTTACAGCGGTTTCGTATATACTATGCTTGGAATCCCGAAAGAGCTGTTCACGCCGATTTTCGCGATCGCACGTATCCCGGGATGGAGCGCGCATCGTCTTGAAGAGATCCTCAACGCAAGCAAGATCATCCGTCCGGCATACAAATATGTGGGACATCATTCAAGCTTTGTTCCGTTTGACGAGAGAGCGTCGGAGGAAGGCTGCGAGGAAGTACTGAGAGAATTAGAAAAGGAAGAAGCAGGACAGCCGGAAGAAAAGGCAGAAACTATAGAAAAAGAGGCACCGCAGGATTCGAAGAAGTGCCCTGAGGAGAAGAAGAATAAATGAAACAGGTTATTTTAACAGGTGACCGTCCTACCGGAAGACTTCATGTAGGACATTATGTAGGATCACTGAAGGAGCGTGTCAAACTCCAGAATTCCGGTGATTACGATGAAGTTTATATCATGATCGCAGATGCACAGGCACTGACAGACAACGCCGAGCATCCGGAGAAAGTACGTCAGAACATCATCCAGGTTGCACTGGATTACCTCGCATGCGGTATCGACCCGGCGAAGTCCACGATCTTTATCCAGTCTATGGTACCGGAACTGACAGAACTGACATTTTATTATATGAACCTTGTTACTGTTGCACGTGTGCAGCGTAACCCTACCGTTAAATCCGAGATCCAGATGCGTAACTTCGAAGCAAGCATCCCGGTTGGTTTTTTCTGTTATCCGATCAGCCAGGCAGCAGATATCACTGCTTTCCGTGCAACACATGTGCCGGTTGGCGAGGACCAGATGCCGATGATCGAGCAGTGCAAGGAGATCGTGCACAAATTCAATACCGTATACGGTGAGACTTTGACCGATCCTAAGATCGTTCTGCCGTCCAACAAGGCATGCTTACGTCTGCCAGGTATCGATGGCAAGGCCAAAATGAGCAAGTCCCTTGGCAACTGCATCTACCTCTCTGACGAAGAAGCAGATGTCAAGAAAAAGATCATGTCCATGTTCACAGACCCGAATCATCTCCGTGTACAGGACCCAGGCCGCGTAGAGGGCAATCCGGTATTCATCTACCTGGAAGCATTCTGCAAGGATGAGTATTTCCCGGAATTCCTGCCGGAATACCAGAACCTCGAAGAGCTCGAGGATCACTACCGCAGAGGCGGTCTTGGCGATGTCAAGGTTAAGAAATTCCTGAACAACGTTATGCAGGCAGAACTTTCACCGATCCGTGCAAGAAGAAAAGAATGGGAGCAGCGCATCCCGGATGTTATGGATATCCTCAGAGAAGGCAGCAGGGTAGCGGAAGCCAAAGCAGCCGAGACCCTGAATGACGTCAAAGCATCCATGAGGATCAACTACTTTGACAGCGACCAGTCTGATATGTATCAGAAATGATCAGCCTGCAACGGCTATATGTAATAATCACAACTGCAAGTGGTATGACCAACAATAAAAAATAGTATTGACAATTGTCAAAAATCAATGCTATAATACCGCATATTCCGAGAGGAACTAAGCAGACGAAGAAGTCTAGGAGACTTTTTCGTTTGCTTTTTTTATTTTCTAAATACCCATAAAGGAGGAAATGTAATGCGTTTAAATCCAAAGGAACAGGAAAAACTTATGCTCCATATGGCAGGAAATCTGGCAAAAGAGCGGAAGGAACGAGGCGTGAAATTGAATTATGTGGAAGCAGTTGCCTATATCAGCTCTGAGCTTCTTGAACTGGCAAGAGACGGCAAAGAAGTAGTGGAACTGATGCAGCTTGGAACCAAAATGCTGACAAAGGCCGATGTTATGGACGGCGTTGCAGACATGGTACATGAAGTACAGGTAGAGGCGACATTTCCGGATGGAACCAAACTTGTGACAGTACATAATCCGATTCAGTAAAGGAGGACAACGATGAAAATTGGTGAAATCATTCCATTGGACAGAGAGATTACATTAAACGAGGGCAAACCTACCGTCACAGTCAAAGTGGCAAACACCGGCGACCGTCCGATCCAGGTTGGCTCACATTTCCATTTTTTTGAGGTAAACCGTTACCTTAAATTCGACAGAGAAAAAGCATATGGTTTTCATCTGGACATCCCTTCCGGAACTTCTGTCCGCTTTGAACCAGGTGAAGAAAAAGAAGTCCAGCTTACCGCGATCGGCGGAACAAAGAGAGTCTTCGGTCTGAACGACCTGACCTGCGCGCAGATTTCAGAAGTCAACAAAGAAGCAGCTCTTAATAACGCCCGCACCAAAGGCTTCATGCCAAAAGAGTAAGTAGATTCTGACAGAAAAAAGGAGGAAACAGATTCATGAGTGTAAAAATTTCCGGTGAAAAATATGCAATGATGTACGGCCCGACAACTGGAGATAAAGTACGTCTGGCAGATACAGATCTGATCATTGAGGTAGAAAAAGACTACACCACTTATGGTGATGAAATTAAATTCGGCGGCGGCAAGACGATCCGTGATGGTATGGGACAGTCCGTTAAGACAACAAGCGCAGACGGTGACCTGGATCTCGTTATCACAAACGCCCTGATCGTAGACAGCACAGGAATCATCAAAGCCGATATCGGAATCAAGGATGGCAAGATCAAAGGAATCGGTAAAGCAGGAAACCCAAGCGTGATGGACGGTGTGACACCGGGCATGACCGTAGGTGCTTCCACCGAGGCTCTTGCAGGCGAAGGAATGATCGTGACAGCAGGCGGTATTGATACGCATATCCACTTCATCTGCCCGCAGCAGATCGACTGTGCGCTGTACTCCGGCGTGACAACCATGATCGGCGGCGGAACTGGCCCGGCAGACGGAACAAACGCAACGACCTGTACACCAGGACCATGGAACATGGAAATGATGCTCAAGGCAGCAGAGGAATATCCGATGAACTTAGGTTTCCTCGGAAAAGGAAACTGCTCCGATGAGAAACCTCTGATCGAGCAGGTCAAAGCAGGTGCGATGGGTCTCAAGATCCATGAGGACTGGGGGGCAACTCCGGCAGTCATCGACCATTGTCTGAATGTGGCAGATGAATATGATGTACAGGTTGCCATCCATACAGATACCCTGAACGAAGGCGGATGCGTAGAAGATACCATCAATGCCATCGGAGGAAGAACCATCCATACATACCATACAGAAGGTGCCGGCGGCGGACATGCACCGGACATCATCAAAGCAGCAGCAACCCCGAACATCCTTCCTTCTTCCACAAACCCGACCATGCCATTCACTGTAAATACTCTGGATGAGCATCTGGACATGCTGATGGTATGCCACCATCTGGACAAAAAGATCCCGGAAGATGTCGCTTTTGCAGATTCCCGTATCCGTCCGGAAACGATCGCAGCAGAGGATGTCCTTCACGATATGGGTGTGTTCAGCATGATGAGCTCCGATTCCCAGGCAATGGGACGTATCGGTGAGGTCATCACCCGTACCTGGCAGACAGCAAGCAAGATGAAAGGCGAGAGAGGACCGCTTCCGGAAGATGAAGGTCACGGAAACGACAACTTCCGTGTAAAACGATATGTTTCCAAATATACCATCAACCCGGCAATCACACACGGTATTTCCAAGTATGTAGGATCTGTGGAGCCAGGAAAATTTGCTGATCTCGTTCTCTGGAACCCGGCATTCTTCGGAGCAAAACCGGATATGGTTATCAAAGGCGGTATGATCATCGCATCCAAGATGGGTGACGCCAACGCTTCCATCCCGACCACACAGCCGGTATTCTACCAGCCGATGTTTGCAGCACATGGAAAAGCAAAATATGCCTCCTGCCTGACCTTCGTGTCCAAGGCAGCCATGGAAGAAAATGTCAAAGAGAAATACGGTCTGGAAAAAACTGTCGTGCCTGTAGAAAACTGCCGAAACATCGGAAAGAAAGACATGGTATTTAACGACAAAACACCGGAGATCACGGTAGATCCGGAAACATACGAAGTAAAAGCCGACGGAGTCAGCATCACATCCAAACCGGCGAAAAAACTTCCGCTGACACAGTTATACAATCTGTTCTGATGACTTTCTGAGGAGGGCATAAATGTTAGGTGTTTGTTTATTATTTGTAGGAATTGTCCTGATCAACAACGGTATCTGCAACTTTTATAAAGTAGATGGAAAATCCCTCGCAGTGATGAATATTTTTACCGGAGGACTTTCTCTGTTCATCAACTTTGTAAATCTTGTGCAGGGAAATTATTACGCAGCAGGAACAGGACTTCTGTTCTGCTTCACTTATTTATTTGTGGCAGTCAACAATATTTTTAAACTGAGCGGCATTCCGTTCGCATGGTTTTCCACATTTGTAGCGATCAACGCAGTGGTATTTGGAACACTGGAAGGTTTTACCGGAAGTACAGCTCTTGGTATCCAGCCGGACATCCGCTGGGCTGCGATCTGGTATCTCTGGGCGATCCTCTGGGGAACATCCTTCGTTGAGGACATCATGGGCAAAAAACTCGGCAAGTTTGTGCCGGCCCTGCAGGTATTTGAGGGCATCGTGACCGCCTGGATCCCTGGCGTGCTGATGCTGATAGGAAAGTGGTAAAAAGGTAATTCCGCGAGGAGGAACATACAATGATTTGTGAAAAAATTCTGGGAAAACTGACAGACGGAGAGTTCTCCGGAAAAAAGGTGGATTACGTGGACATCCACTGGGATGAAGCATTCAAAAAACTTCACAGAAAAACGAGTCAGGGAGGCACAGAACTCGGCATCCGCCTGGATGACTCTGTGCTGACCAGAGGGCTGAATCAGGATGATGTTCTCGCAGTGGAGGGTGATACCGTGTATGCGGTAAACATCCCTCCCTGCGAGGTGATCGTAGTCACTGTCGACGAACATCATCCACATATGGTGGCAAAGGTGTGCTACGAAATCGGAAACCGTCATGCACCACTGTTCTGGGGTGCGAAAGAGGGAACTTTCATCACACCATATAACGAACCGATGCGGGTAATGCTGGACAAACTCCACGGTGTTTCCACAGAGGTAAAAGAATCCAAACTGGATTTTGACAGAAGGATTTCTGCTTCCGTACATTCCCATACCCACTAGGAGGTACGTCTATGACAGAAGGAACAGCGAAATTTTTTCTGCTACAGGTAAATGATGCACTGTTTCCGATTGGTGGATATTCCCACTCCTACGGGCTGGAAACTTATATCCAGAAGGGAATTGTTCATGATGAGGACAGTGCAGAAGAATTTATCCACAAGCGGCTCGAATATAATTTTTTGTATAATGAATTTCTGGCAGTGAGACTTGGCTGGGAGTACGCGGTCAGTGGAGATCTGACGGCAATCTCCCGTCTGGAAGAGATCATGGAAGCCGGAAAAATCCCGCGCGAAACAAGAGAAGCAAGCCGGAAACTGGGTTCACGTTTTATCAAAACTCTGTCGGCGCTTGAGATTCCACGCGAGAACCGTGTTTTTGAGGAATACAGAGAGGCACGGAAAGGAAAAAGCGTGCATCATGCAGTGGCATACGGTGTTTTCTGCGGGGCGGCAGGGATCACCAGAGAAGAGGCATTGGAACATTTTCTGTATGCGCAGACCTCTGCAATGGTCACAAACTGTGTAAAAACGATTCCGTTAAGCCAGTCTTCCGGGCAGAAACTTTTGAGTGGGTGCTACCCGCTTCTCCAGAAACTGACCAGGGAAGTGAAAGAGCTCGGGGAAGAATGGCTCGGACTTTCCGGCCCGGGATTTGACCTTCGGTGTATGCAGCATGAAGGACTGTATTCGAGGATTTACATGTCCTGATACCAGGGAGAAAAGTTCAAAAAGCCGTTCGTGCTTGCACGATAAGGATTTTGAATGATTATGAGAAAATAATGAGAGGATGAGGAACAATGTCATACGTAAAAATTGGCGTGGCAGGACCGGTTGGTTCCGGCAAGACTGCACTGATCGAATGTCTTACAAGACAGATGGCTTCTGAATACAGCATTGGTGTCATCACCAATGATATCTATACAAAGGAAGATGCAGAATTCCTGAGCAAAAACTCTGTTCTTCCACGCGAGCGGATCACAGGCGTAGAGACCGGCGGCTGCCCGCACACCGCGATCCGTGAAGACGCTTCCATGAACCTGGAAGCAGTAGAAGAGATGATGGAAAAATTCCCTGACATTCAGCTTCTGTTCATCGAGAGCGGCGGCGACAACCTTTCCGCAACTTTCAGCCCGGAACTCGTAGATGCGACGATCTTCGTCATTGATGTGGCAGAGGGCGACAAGATCCCGCGAAAAGGCGGACCTGGAATCACCAAGTCAGATCTTCTCGTCATCAACAAGATCGACCTGGCTCCGTATGTCGGTGCGGACCTTTCTGTTATGGAAAGAGACTCAAAGAAAATGCGCGGCGAGAGACCGTTCCTCTTTACCAATATCCGTGGACTGGACGGCACAGATGCCGTGATCGACTGGATCAAGAAAAATGTACTTCTGGAAGGATGTTAAAGCGTGACGACAGAAAATAAATTTGGAAAGACATCGGAGGTAAGACTGGAAACAGAACTGAGAGATGGAAAAGCCGTGCTGAGTGATGTGTTTTTTACAGCGCCTTTCAAGGTGATGCTTCCATTTTATCTTCGGGAAGATTTTATGCAGGTGATGGTACTTTCTGCATCGGCTGGTATCATGGAAGGGGATGTGCAGAAATTTGACATCCACGTAAATCCGGGGACCAGCCTGGAATATCTGTCACAGGCATATGAGAAGATCCACAAAATGAAAGAGGGCATGGCGCGGCGAGAGACAAAGATCGTCGTGGAGCCGGATGCGTACCTCAAATATGCACCGCTTCCAACCATTCCGTTTAAAGATTCTGCCTTTGAGAATCATCTGGAGATCGAGCTGAAAGAAAAAAATTCCCGGCTTCTGTTCCAGGAGATCCTGTCCTGTGGAAGAGCTGCCTGCGGCGAGGCGTTTGCCTATCGTTTTTACCATAACCATGTGGCAGTCAGAGAAGAGGGGAATCTCATTTATCTTGACAATACCCGGTATGACCCGAAGCTCTTTGAAATGAGCGGAACCGGGATGTACGAAGGATTTACACATCTTCTGAATCTGGTGTTTTTTAACATTGAGAAATCAGAATCCTGGATGAGTGAAGTGAGAGAACTCCTCGATGAAACACCGGAGATTGAAGGCGGTGTGACAAGGATCGCAAGCGGCGATGCGGCTGTGCGTATCCTTGGAAGAGGCTCAGAGCCCCTTCTTAAGCTATCAGAAAAGATCCAGAGCATGGATTGAAAACTATATTTATATTCAAAAAAGCAGCTGTTTTGGAGCAGATCCGGAGCAGTTGTTTTTTTGTGCATTTTAAATCCGATAGAAAAAACAAAATGTTGTTTTGTGTGGATTCCTTTTTACAAAATAGTTGTTTTTTGCTGACTTGAAGGAAAATCGCCTTGACATTATGTATACAAAATAGTACAATTAGTAATATTAGATAGAGAGTATTTGGCACTAATATACATAGTGAAAGTGAGGAGCTATTAATGGCAGATGAACATAGAGATCAGATCAGAATCGTGCAGGAGACTGTAGCAGGTAAGGAGATTACCTTTGCACATGTAATGGGCGGCCCGGCTCCGATCATATATCAGAAACTCGGACTGAACCCGCAGGTGGACTACCGTTCATCCGCGATCGGGATCATGAACATGACTCCGTCAGAATCTGCAGTCATCGCATCCGATATCGCAGTCAAGAGCGGCAATGTCTATCTTGGATTTGCAGACCGTTTTACAGGAACCATGATCATTACAGGAGAGATTTCAGACGTTATGTCCGCGATGACAGAGGTTGTCGATTATTTCCGTGACACTCTGGGATACGTAGTCTGCAAGATCACCAAGAGATAGGACGTAGGACATGGAAGAACGAATAACGAGAGAAGAACTTCTCGAGAAGCTGTTTAATGATGATTATGAGCATCTGAAGGGGAAGAAACTCCGTATGACACGTGTACGGGTTCCGGGTAAATCCATCGATTTTGCCCATGTTTTTACACCTTCAGATCCATCGGTGTATCAGAATCTGGCACTTCATATTGGCGTACATGAGGGCGAGGATCATACAGGAGAGTCCATCGGCATCATCCGTATCACACCGTGGGAAGCGATCGTAGTTGCGACAGATGTTGCAGTCAAGGCAGCCGATGTTGAGGTTGGTTTTATGGACAGATTCAGCGGTGCGCTGATCATACTCGGCGGTTTATCACAGGTGCTGACTGCGATCGAGGAAGTCGTCAGATTTTTCCGCGATGAGCTGAACTTTAACGTATGTGAGATTCACAAAAGCTGAAACAGGACAGGATAAATAATGAAGAAAGTTTTTTTGATGGGGCGAAGTGAAGCAGGTAAGACCTCTCTGACACAGGCATTGAAGGGTGAGGAACTCCATTATCACAAGACACAGTATACAAATTCAAATGAAGATACGATCGATTCCCCGGGAGAATATGCAGAATCCAAGCATTTCAGTGTCGGTCTGGCATGTTTTTCCTTCGAGGCAGACGTGATCGCGATTGTGCAGGCGGCAAACGAGCCGTTTAACCTGTTCAGCGACGGAAGCAGGAACTTTCTCCTTCGTCCGCTGATCGGCATTATCACAAAAGTAGACTCCCCCTATGCGAACCTTCCAATGGTTCGCCAGTGGATGGAGAATATGGGCTGCGAGCGGATCTTCGAGGTCAACAACGTAACGAGAGAAGGAATCTCAGAACTGATGGATTACCTCAAGGACGACCTTCCGAAACTCACCTTGGAGCAGGCGAAGTTCAAGCAGAGCCTTGGCCTGAACGAATGGCAGCCACTTCCGGAGGGCGTGGAGTATCCGGAGAATATCAGATAAAAAATTAATAAATATGAGGAATATTATTAGAGAAGATCAGAGATGGTCTTCTTTTTTTGCATATCAAGTAGATATCAATGACACATTTGGTAATTGTTCTTTTTTTAGTTCAGTGTCATTACCTGCTCATAACTGGTTGACAATTGGCGACACAGCAGGTAAAAAGAAAAAAAGAGAATTAACGGAAAGTCTGTCAGGAGGAGATTGCTTATGGATAAAAATATACAATATATTCTGGAAGTTGCCCGCTGCGGTGGCATTACGAAAGCAGCCAATAAACTTTACATCACTCCTTCCGCACTGAGCAGATTTGTGCAGGCAAGAGAAAGTGAGCTGAATGTCCTTTTGTTTCATCGAGTGGGAAAACGTTTTATCCCGACGGAAGCAGGAAAATACTACATTCAGAAATGTCAGGAGATAGAACAGCTCCAACTGGAACTGAATCAGCAGATGCAGCATTTTGCCAATATCAGTAATAAAGTAATTCAGATAGGTGTACAGCCTTCATTTTCTACAGTAGTCCTGGATAAAGTCCTTCCTGCGTTCAGAAAGACTTATCCGGATATGAAAATAGTTCTTCAGGAATATTCGGCAGCAAATCTTATGGAAATGCTTCGCAGACAGGAAGTGGATGTGATTCTTGCTACAACGGATAAAAGAGATTCTGACTATGAATATCAGCTTGTAAAATCCTGTGAAACAGTTATTGCTGTGGAAAAAAATCATCCACTTATAATGCAGACCATATGGCGTGAAGGATTTCGATATCCCTGGATTGCCCTGTCGAAATGTGCAGGAGAAGAAAACGTAATGCAACTCCCGGGCACGACATTCCGGCAGGAAGCGGATGAACTTTATGCCCGTAATGAGTTAATTCCAAATATCGGTTATCAGATCAGTGGAACCCGCACAGGACTTGCCTGTGTTGCATGTAATCAGGCGGTTATGATCACGCTGGATCATATGATTTTCAACAGCCTTTTTTCAGACAGGATTCTTCCGCTTTCTGTCGGTGAAAAGCCGTTGCATACAGAACTGAATCTGGTTTTTATGAAAGACACGGTTTTCCGAAAAGAAATTCAGAAATTGTATAAAATTATTTGTAAACAAGTCAGATAATCTTGAGTGAAACGAAAGATATCTTGAAAAAAGCGAACTGTACTTTGAGTAAACCCTGAGATATGATTGTATTTATTGTTAAAATATTATCATATACAAAGGAGAAAAGTATGACACCCTTACAAATTACCTTAGTGATCCTGCTGGTAACGATCATTGCTTTTGCGTCAGGTAAAATTCCGATTGCAGTTATTTCATCCGGAATCATGATCGCACTTATCCTGACAGGAGTCAGAAGCCCCGAAGAAGCATTCAGCGGATTTGTTAACACAAATGTTGTTATGTTTGTTGCGATGTTTGTGATCGGTGCGGGACTTACCAAGACAAAGCTGATCGATCATGCACAGAATCTTGTTATCCGTTATAAAGAGAATCCACGTATGCTGATCCTGTTATCCTGTCTGGCTGCATCTCTTATGGCGTGTATCACAAATGCAACAGCAACTGCTGCCATTATGATTCCGCTTCTTGTTGGAATTGCCAATGATATTGGAACCAGCCGCAGTAAACTTCTTTTTCCGGCTATGGCATGTGCAAATGTTGCTACTTCCATGACTTTTCTGGGACAGGGTGCCAGCAACATGACCTGGAACGATATCATGATGGAAGGCGGCGCACCACATGCACTGCATGTATGGGATTTTACCATCGCACGAATTCCACTGCTTGTTGTTGCAATTGCCTACATGGTTTTTATTGGTCATAAACTGATGCCGGATATTGACAACAGCAAATTTGATGACAGCGTACACGGAGCAGAGACATCTGAAAAACTGAGTCCCTTTAAAGAAAAACTCGCTCTGATCATTGTTCTTGGCACAATTGTCCTGATGCTGTTTGAAAATGTAATTGGCGTAAAAATGTATCTTATCGCATGTATTGGAGCTGTTCTTTTAGTACTTACTGGTGTTCTTTCCGAAAAGGAAGCACTGAATTCGATTCATCAGCCGACGATCTTTTTGTTTGCAGGGGTGCTGTCTCTTTCTGATGCGATCAAAGTGACCGGAGCCGGTGACCTTGTGGCTGATCTGATGATCCGGATTCTTGGTGATACAGCAAATCCATATATTATGATGACCGTATTTTTCATGATTCCGTTCTTGCTTACACAGGTAATGTCAAACCTTGCAACGCTGACGATTTTTATTCCGCTGGTCACATCTGCCTGCCTTAAGATTGGTGTGGATCCACGTGCGGCAGTTGTCGGTGTCCTTACTGCAAGTTGCATTTCAATTATGACTCCGATGGCAGCTCCGTGTCAGATCATGATCATTGAACCAGGTGGGTATACATTTAAAGATTATCTGAAATGCGGAACGCCGCTGGCACTGATCCTTGCATTAATGACAATCTTTCTGATGCCGCTGATGTTTCCGTTTTATTAAAACACGGATTGTTTGGTAACTGTTCGCAGTAATATTGTTTCTTTAAAAGTCCATAAGTTTTTTCTATAGTACCATACATATCATTAATTTGTTATTATCATTGGACTGAGGATATAATAATGGCATCAAAGGAAACGCAAAGCAAAGAAGGAGGATGCAGGCAATGCCAATGACAAAACCTGGAAAGTTTGACAGCAAAGGAGCATGGGATGGCTTCCGCGGAGAAATCTGGCAGGAAGAGATCAATGTCCGTGATTTCATCCAGAAAAACTACACACCATATGATGGAGATGAAAGTTTTCTGGCAGGTCCGACTGAGAGAACTGAGAAATTATGGAACCATGTACAGAAGCTGCAGAAAGAAGAGAGAGAAAAAGGCGGTGTTCTGGAGTGTGAAACAGAAGTTGTTTCCGGTCTGACCGCTTACGGACCTGGATATATCAGCGAAGACCTCAAAGATATGGAGCAGATTGTAGGTTTACAGACAGACAAACCTCTGAAACGTGCATTCATGCCTTATGGCGGTATCCGTATGGCAGTTCAGGCTGCTGAGACTTACGGATATGAGATCAATCCGGAACTCAAAAAGATCTTTACAACTTATGTGACAACGCACAACGATGCTGTTTTTGGTGCCTACACTCCGGAAATGCGTCTTGCAAGAAAGACACACGTTGTAACAGGTCTTCCGGATACTTACGGACGTGGACGTATCGTAGGTGACTACCGTCGTGTCGCTCTTTACGGAATCGACCGTCTGATCGAAGCAAAAAAAGTAGCTCATTACCGCGCAGGATGCGGAAATATGTACGACGATGTTATCCGTATGCGTGAGGAGATCAGCCAGCAGCTCAAAGCTCTCAACGAGATGAAGAAGATGGCTGAGATCTACGGATATGATATCTCCAGACCGGCAAGAAATGCCCACGAAGCAGTTCAGTGGCTGTACTTTGGATATCTGGCAGCAGTCAAGACACAGAACGGTGCTGCAATGAGCGTCGGACGTATTTCTACATTCCTGGATATCTACATTCAGCGTGATATCGAAAAAGGAATCCTCACAGAAGACGAGGCACAGGAACTGATCGACCACATGACCATGAAATTCAGAATGGTAAAATTCGCACGTATTCCGGAATATAACCAGTTATTCTCTGGTGACCCGACATGGGTAACTCTGGAAGTCGGCGGAACAAGCCTTGACGGACGTCACATGGTTACAAAGACAGACTATCGTTTCCTTCATACTCTGGAAAACATGGGACCGAGCCCGGAACCGAACCTTACCGTCCTTTACAGCCCGAATCTTCCAAGAGCATTCAAAGAATATGCAGCCAAGATCTCTGTTGATACAAGCTCCATCCAGTACGAGAATGACGAAGTCATGAAACCGGAATGGGGAGATGACTACTCTATCTGCTGCTGCGTTTCCGCAACAAAGACAGGTAAAGAGATCCAGCTCTTTGGTGCCCGTGCAAACCTTGCAAAAACACTGCTGTACGCATTCAACGGTGGTTTCGATGAGAAACACAGAATCCAGTGCGGACCGGCAATGGCAAGGATCACTTCTGAATATGCTGATTATGACGAAGTTATCGAGAAATTTGACTGGTGGATGGACTGGCTTGCAGACATCTATGTAAACGTGCTCAACCTGATCCACTACATGCATGATAAATACTACTATGAAGCAGCAGAGATGGCTCTGATCGACAACGACTGTGAGCGTTCTTTCGCAACTGGTATCGCAGGATTTTCACATGTTGTAGATTCCCTCAGCGCGATCAAATACGCCAAAGTCAAGATCATCCGTGACGAAGAAGGCATCACAAAAGATTTCGAGATCGAAGGAGACTTCCCGCGTTACGGAAATGACGATCCTCGTGCAGATGAGATCGCAACCTGGCTTCTGCGTACCTTCTTTGACAAGATCCGCCGTCGTCACACCTATCGTGATTCCAAACCGAGTACTTCTATCCTGACCATTACTTCTAACGTAGTATATGGAGAGGCTACAGGAGCTACACCGGATGGACGTAAAGCATACACTTCCTTTGCACCAGGAGCTTCACCGTCTTACGGCGCAGAGCAGAACGGACTTCTTGCTTCCCTGAACTCTGTTGCAAAGATTCCGTATCACTGGGCACTGGATGGTATTTCCAATACACAGACTATCAACCCGGATGCACTTGGACATGAAGAAAAAGAGCGCAAAGAAAACCTGGTAAACATTCTTGACGGATACTTCTCACAGGATGCGCATCACCTGAATGTCAATGTATTTGGAACTGAGAAACTGGTCGACGCAATGGAACATCCGGAAAAAGAAGAATATCAGAACTTTACCATCCGTGTTTCCGGATACGCTGTTAAGTTCATTTCTCTGACAAAGAAACAGCAGCTTGACGTTATCGCACGTACCTGCCATAAGAGACTGTAATAAGGGACTGATATTGTTATGGCATTTGGATTTGGACCGCAGGAAATGCTGGACAGAGCACAGGTGCCTGACAAATGGCAGCTTACGCCACTCAGGAATTTCAAATCTCCCCGGATCCGGGCGAGGATGTGGCGTACTGCTCTGGCAGTATTGATCACTGCCGTAGTTTATGAATACCTCCTAAGCAAAAGAAATCCGTGTTTTGCACTGATCGGTGCAGTTTACGCGGTTGGAAGCCAGTTTGAAGAAGGCTTCCACAACGGAATCAACCGGGTGATCGGCACTCTGGTTGGCGGTCTTCTGGTGATTCCTTTTTATGAATTGTATACCAGTCAGCCCTTTGGGATCCCTGATTGGATATGGCTTGTTTCCGGTCTGTGTCTTGTGATTTGGTGTAATTTTGCACTGGGTGCAGACTCAGCGATTCAGCCTGGAAGTGTTATTTACTTTGTCGTGATCTACACAGTTGGCACGGAGCGGGTACTCCCATACACAATCGCCCGCATCCTTGATACAGGAGGAGGTGTGCTGATCGCACTTCTTTTGTATGTGCTGTTTCCCTCAAAGCACGACAGAGAAAAAGGTGTTTCTTTACTGACCTTCTGGGCTGAAACAAAAGATGCCTTTAAATCTTACATAAACAAAAACCGCACATCCCGAAAAAAAGAGCGTGAAAATTTCGGAGCGGAAGATGAAAATTTCTCCACTATAATCTCTAAAATAAAAGATAGACGAAAGTAACACCAAAAAGAGCATTTGACTGTCCCGGACAGCAGGTGCTCTTTTGGCGTAGAAAAGCCTGGAACGGGTCGGTATGACCCATTCCAGGCTTTCACTGAATATGTGTGCAACATTAAGATATCACAGTTGATTCTTGCATGCAGTAGCACATATTATAGAAACATTGCACATTTTTTATTTCATTATAAAAATTACATACCATCTTTCAGCACATCATAATCTCTCAATACTTTCTCGATCACGGTTCCCTTGATGAAATGAAGTACTGGTTTCAGGATAAGGTTTGCACCCGGGATGTCAATCTCCAGCGGGGATTTGCCGTCCATCAGCTTCACGCTGCTGCTTAAGAGTTCACGGATATCGTAAACGCTTCCCCATACTTCCGGTACGCCACGGTCAACGCCGAGGAGTCCGTAAACAGCTTCCATAGCGGTTCTGACAGAGTATTCTGTGGTGAATACGGTATCACGCGGAGTATCTGCGAACTGACCGAGGAATGCGAAGTTTACACAGCCATCCGGGATAACGTCCGGGCGGTCGCCTTTGGTTCTCGGCATGAAGAATGCGGTGATATATGGCATCATGGTCGGTACACATACCGCACTGTTTTCTGCGAGGTCTTCGATCTGGTCTTCCGGAACACCAAGATGGTACAGCCATTCTTCGGTGATCTCTTTACCGGTACAGTCTTTCATCGGTTTCTTGACATAGTCGCCAGGTACGTCTGTAAACAGACCGTAAACCCATACGCAGACCTTATCTTTGTCCTGATCCTTGAACTGTCCCTGACGGTTGATAGTCCAGCTTAAAAGCCACTTGGAATCCTGGCAGCTTACGATACCGCCTGTAACAACCTTGCCGATACGTGGATCACGTTTGCAGATGTCCGTGATATAAGGAATGATCTTGTCATCCAGAGTTGTGACAGTTGCAGATTCCCAGTTGGTCTTGCTGATATCGGAGCAGAATTTTTCCGGATGTCCGAAGGACGGATCCTGCGCTGCGATATTTTTCCAGAGGGACCAGCAGCCGCTTGTACGAACTTCCGCATCACCATTTGGTGCATGGTTCTGATCACCGTAGATCGTACCTTCTGTACAACTTCCGTTGGTGACGAATACGAGGTCATTTTCGGTAAGGACGATGCCTTTTTCCACACCGTTTACCTTGCATTCGATCGCAGATGCAATCTTCTTGTCGTCCTTGAATTCAAAGATCACGTTGGTAACTTCTGTGTTGAACTGGAAGTCAACGCCTGCTTCCTCCAGATATTTCTGCATTGGAAGGATCAGGGATTCGTACTGGTTGTATTTGGTGAATTTCAGGGCACTGAAATCCGGAAGTCCTGCAATGTGGTGGATGAAACGCTGGAAGTAAAGCTTCATCTCCAGGGCACTGTGCCAGTTTTCGAATGCGAACATGGTTCTCCAGTACAGCCAGAAGGTGGAATTAAATACTTCATCGTCGAAAACATCCTCGATGGTCTTATCGTAGAGGTCTTCGTCCTTTGTCATGAAGAGTTTCATGATCTCCATGCAGCCCTTCTGGCTGAGGTTGAATTTGCCGTCTGTATGAGCATCTTCGCCACGGTTTACAGTTGCACGGCAGAGAGAGTAGTTCGGATCATGTTTGTTCAGCCAGTAATATTCGTCCAGAACAGAAACACCAGGTGTTTCAATGGAAGGAATGCTGCGGAACAGATCCCAGAGGCATTCGAAGTGGTTTTCCATTTCACGGCCACCTCTCATGATGTAGCCGCGTGTCGGATCAAAGATACCATCGCAGGCACCACCGGCAATGTCCATGGCTTCGAGGATATGGATGTGGGAACCAGGCATCTGTGCGTCACGAACAAGGAAGCAGGCAGCAGCGAGAGATGCCAGACCACTTCCAACGATGTAAGCGTGTTTGTCATCTACGCCTTCTGGTTTCTCCGGGCGGGCGAATGCTTCGTAGTTACCATTTGTATAGTAGATGCCTTTGCTGTTCTTTTCGTATTTGCCGCGTTCTGTATTGCGGTAGTCAGATCTGGCAGCTTCGGCTTTCTTTGCTTTTGTAGCTTTGATCTCTTTATTTTCCTGAGAGTTTTTTGCGAGCATTGCGGCTGCTCCGGCTCCTGCTGCAAGTGCGACACCAAGTTTTAATCCTTTTTTAGACATATAAAAAACCACCTTTCATTTGTTTATGATGATGTGTATTTCTCTGTTTCTGTCTCCTATAGTATTGCCATTTTGCAGGTTTTTCAATTTACAAAAGAGGCGAAATGAGTAAAATCTTATCACTTTGTCGATTTTGTAAAGTTTTTGATGGAATTTGAGATATTTCCATGAAGGGTGGTGCACATATTTTGGCAGATAGAAGCGTAGTCGGATTTCATTCCCTGGCAGATCCAGTCGAGCATGATGCCGACAAAACTGTACTTATAGAAATCAGCGATAAAATTTTTCTGCGCCTGAGTGATGGATGTCCCGATGGACTGTTCTTCGACAACACCCATGATCAGATCGTGGGTCAGGCGGAAGAGGAAGTTTTCAATCTGTTCACGGTGCAGGGAACTGTAGGCATTCATAATGAAAGCTTTGTTTTCGTAGACTGCCTCAAAAATCTGCAGAAGTCCTTCCTGCCAGTCGCCCGATGTCTTTTTACCCTGGAGTGCACGTGTGGATTCTTCGAGGCAGACCCATTCCACCAGGTCATAGATATCCTTGAAATGATAATAAAAAGTCATTCTGCTGATCCCGCAGTCAGTGGTGAGGTCGTTGATCGTGATCTTTGTCAGAGGCTTTTTGAGAAGAAGACGCTTGAGCGATTCTTCCAGAGCCCGTTTGGTCATGTTGGACAAAAGCTGTTCCTCCGTTTTCCTTTTCTTCTTATTATATCCGTAAATCAGGGGCACTACAAGAACGATGCGAGGAAACATTTTTTTATTGGAAAAAAATATCGAAAAACTGGGAAAAAACTGTTGACATATGGAAGAGGTTATAGTAGAATTACCCAATGTGACGTAGTGCGATGACTCCTGAGCCAAAGCCCCGGCGAAGGTGTTTTTATCAGCGGTTTCGGACATTTCCGCAGTATATATTATTTGCACTGATCACCAGGAATTATATATGATATCACGACAATTCGTGATTAAACAAACTATCGTTGATAAATAACAGGAGGTAAAACCATGCAGACTTATATGGCTAATCCAGATAAAATCGAAAGAAAATGGTATGTAGTTGACGCTGAAGGCTGTACACTGGGCCGTCTGGCATCTGGTGTTGCTAGCGTATTAAGAGGAAAGAACAAACCACAGTTCACACCACACGTTGATACAGGTGATTACGTTATCATCGTTAACGCTGACAAAGTTAAAGTAACTGGTAAGAAAATGGACCAGAAGATCTACTATCATCACTCCGACTATGTTGGTGGAATGAAAGAAACCACATTAAAAGAAATGATGGCTAAGAAACCGGAGAAGGTTATCGAGCTGGCAGTTAAAGGTATGCTTCCAAAAGGACCTCTGGGAAGAACCATGTACAAGAAACTTTTCGTTTATGCCGGACCAGAGCACAAACATGAAGCTCAGAAACCGGAAACCTTAACATTTTAATAGGAGGTAGGAGACATTGGCTAGCGCAAAATTCTACGGAACAGGAAGAAGAAAGAAATCAATCGCAAGAGTTTACCTTACACCTGGTACAGGCAAAATCACAATCAATAAAAGAGACATCGACGAATACTTCGGATTAGAGACTCTGAAAGTTATCGTTCGTCAGCCACTGGCTGCAACAGAAACAGAAGGCAAATTTGACGTTCTCGTTAACGTTAAAGGTGGCGGATACACAGGACAGGCTGGTGCCATCAGACATGGTGTTGCAAGAGCCCTTCTTGAGGCAGACGCAGAATACAGACCAGTTCTCAAAGCTGCTGGATTCCTTACACGTGACCCACGTATGAAAGAACGTAAGAAATACGGTCTCAAAGCAGCTCGTAGAGCACCGCAGTTCTCTAAACGATAATCTGGAGCGAAACTTTTTCGAATACAGATGCATATCCAACCCCGGAATCTTTGGTTCCGGGGTTTTTCTAAAAGACATATCTATTATTTCTAATTTCAGAAGAATCTAACAGTTGATCATCAGAGAAATATTACCGCTGATGATTGAAAGAATCCTATTATTAACCAGTGAATTTAAGACAACCGAGACCTGATTTATAAGCCTATGGAATTTGAATGACCCAGACAGGGAAAAGGGAAGAGCAGGTCTACGAATCAACATATGTGCAATGACCTGAACCGGGTAGAATATAGGGCGGGTCTACGAATCAAAGGAGATACAATGGCTCGGATAAGAGTAAATACAGAACAGACCAACGGAAATTGAGTCGAGAAATGACTAACAGGTAAGAAAGTACAGTGAAAGTCCACAAAAATTGTGATTGAGAATGACTATAGCAATAGCAAGTCCATACAAAGTCAACAAAATTCTGGCAAGTTGTATGGTCCGAGGGAGGGCAAGTACTAGACAAGTCAAAGCCTGCTCTGAAATCAGATGATCTGATGGAGAGCAAGTATTAGGCAAGTCAAAGTCTGTTCTGAAATTAGATGGCCTGAGGGCAAACAAGTATCAGATAGGTCAAAGCCGGCGCTGAAATTAGGTGGCCCGATGGAGAGCAAGTATCAGACAAGTCAAAGCCGGCTCTGAAATTAGGTGGCCTGAGGGAGAGCAAGTATCAGACAGGTCAAAGCCGGCGCTGAAATTAGGTGGCCTGAGGGAGAGCAAGTATCAGACAAGTCAAAGCCGGCTCTGAAATTGAATGACCTAAGGGGAGCAAGTTAACACATACACACAAATTAGATGGTATAAAGATTTACAAGTGTTGAGCCAGTTAAGGCATTTCCTGAAAACATGTGGTTGGAATATCAGCAAGTATTTAGCAAACGGAACAGATGTCAACAAAGAATTTTGATTATAGCACTCCCAAAAATACTACACACTCTTGACAACAGGTCTGTGATAGAGTCAAGAGGTGATTATTATGTTACATGATGAAACACGCAAACTACTTATTGAAGCTTGGAATAAAACGCACAATGCAAAAGAAATCGCAGAGTGTTTTTCTGTGAATACCAGTACTGTTTACCGCCTGGAAAAACAAATGTGTGAAACAGGTTCTGTAAAAACAAGGACATCACAGAGAGGGCGTAAACATGCCCTGACACCGGAAGATATCCAAAACATTGACCGGGTGGTTCGGCAGGAACCAGATATCACAATTGATGAAATCATTGATACACTTGGTCTGCATGTTTGTAATGAAACAGTCCGCAAGGCAGTTATTAAACTCGGGTATTCTTACAAGAAAAAATCTCTTCATGCCTCAGAGCAGGAGCGTCCCCGATGTCAGGGAAAAACGCAGAAACTGGAAAAAACATATGTCGGAGAGAGACATAAATTATCTGGTCTTTCTGGACGAAAGCGGAGTAAACATCAATATGACGCGACATTATGCCAGAGCATGGAAAAACCGGAGAGCAGTAGATAAAACTCCACTCAACACGCCCTGCAATACAACCGTTCTTTC
>ERZ827108.628-NODE-628-length-57783-cov-5.385480_pt1 | contig 57783 bp, 46 predicted proteins | sample MGYA00519921_ERZ827108 | MGnify/ENA primary metagenome ERZ827108 (study PRJEB31778, sample SAMEA3449258) | human gut metagenome | biome: human gut; feature: human-associated habitat; material: faeces | place: United Kingdom | collected 2010/2012 ...
TTTTATAATTTATATTTAGCTGTTAATAACCTCCCGGACTTGGTCACTGATCTGAATTCTTTTATAAATCTATTACAGTATAAATTTTCCACCTCCGTTTGGCAAGTCTGTATCTCATTTTGTTTTCAGTGCAGCCTTTTATGCTGTTGTCAAAATGTATGTTCACAGAGAACCTGCTCCTCTAAAGCGGACATCAAAGCTGATATATTATAACCGAGCAGCTGCTTCGCGCTTATCGGATCAAAAATGTTTTTTATCTGAATAAAAGTCGTATCAATTTATTTTTGAAGTCAATTTCCTTGTATTTTCCTGGAAACCATAGTGGCATTTTCACTGGCGATATGATATGATTAGGATATGATAAAGAAACGAAGTAAATCAAACGTTGCGTGCCATCTCTTTTTTCTGGCATCCTGCCAGACGACAGGCAGATCTTTTTGTCATCTCAGTTCTGCATCCGGTTTTTCTTTGCGCAAATGCATCCGCATTTTGCAAACAGATCTGCTGGAAGAATGACGCACAATATCACTAAAGTATGTTTCATAAATCATTATTGCGATGTCAAATCGAATATTCGCAATAGACGCAAAGGAGTCCATTCTCCACATTTTGCAGATTTTTAACATGCTTTCACACAGGGAGAAACTATGGAAAACACAACACTTGTAATCATGGCAGCCGGAATCGGCAGCCGGTTTGGCGGCGGAATCAAGCAGCTCACCTCATTTGGCCCAGGCGGTGAAATCATCATGGATTATTCCATCTATGACGCCATCGAAGCAGGCTTCAACAAAGTTGTTTTTGTCACACGCAAAGACATGTATCAGGATTTTCAGGAGATTATCGGAGAACGGATCTCTAAAGTCATTCCCGTCGAATATGCATTTCAGGAAATGAACGATCTTCCGGCAGGATTCACCGTCCCGGAAGGCCGTGTCAAACCGTGGGGTACCGGCCAGGCGATCCTTGCCTGCCGCGGAATTGTCAACGAACCGTTTGCAGTCATCAATGCTGATGACTATTATGGCAAGGACGCATTCCGCAAGGTACACGACTACCTTCTCGCTCCAAAACAGGCAGACGATAACCGATACCACTTCTGTATGGCCGGATTTATTCTGAAAAATACACTCTCAGAGAATGGCGGCGTGACGCGTGGTATCTGCCACGTAAACGAACGAAAAGAGCTGCTCTCCATCGAGGAAACACATGGAATTCTCAAAAAAGGAAACGGTGCCTTTGTACCAGATGAAAACGGCACACCCCGGCCGCTTGATGTAGAGAGCCTTGTTTCCATGAACTTCTGGGGCTTCACCCCGGACTTCATCGACGAGCTCGCCACTGGCTTTGAAGATTTCCTTGGCAGCCTCTCCGACAACGCCTTAAAGGCAGAGTATCTGCTTCCGACGATCGTCGATCAGCTGCTTAAAGAAAAACGGGTCGATCTCGCCGTCCTGCCTTCCATGGATCACTGGTTCGGTGTTACGTTTAAGGAGGATGTTCCATGTGTGCGCGAGGCATTTCAAGATCTCGTAAGCCGCGGTGTTTATCCGGAAAAGCTGTTTCCGCGGAATCTTTAATCTGAGAGAGCAGAAGGAGTCATTTTCACGTATAAGAAAGTGCAGATTCTTCCACAAAACACAGAATCTGCACTCTTCATTTTTCTCTTTACAAACGAATCATTCTCTAGTAAAATAAATGTGTTTCGGGGTATGGCGTAGCTTGGTAGCGCGCTCGGCTGGGGGCCGAGAGGTCGCAGGTTCAAATCCTGTTGCCCCGAGTTTTTGCACTTTTAAAAAGCCTTTCTGGTTCGCAACCAGAGAGGCTTTTTTCCTGAATGATTCATTTTTTACTTACTACGGTGCCAAATAGCAGTTTTTTTCAGGATTATCAAGATGATTCCCCAACGTCAGGAATGGTTTAATCAGAAACACTTCTTGCACGCCTCATACCCCATCGCGACCGCATCCGCTCTGGATACCTGCCATGCCTTATCCGGATTCATTTTTCCACAGTCATTTTTGCTGTGGTATTTTGTGCCGTTCTCGGAAAGCCAGACCAGATCGCCAGATGCAGAAGGCTCTGCCGCCTGATTCCCTGACTGTGCATTCTCATCTCCGGACTGTGCGCTATATTTCTGCTCTTCTTCATCATAACTGCGGTACTCACCGTCACCCGATGAGTAATCCTGACACGGCTGTGTGTTCCATGTGATCCCTGCTCCGCTGCTGTCTGCCACAATCGTTCCCTGCAGATCAGTGCGGAAGATTTCGATATCCATAGATTCCATCTTTTCCATTGTCTCTGCATTTGGATGGCCGTAAGAATTATTCGCTCCGCAGCTGATCACTGCCCAGGTCGGTACGGTCTGCGCCAGAAAATCCCATGACGTGGAAGTTGCCGAACCGTGATGTCCAAGGACAAGCACATCGCAGTTCAGATCCATTCCGGATGCGCACATTTCTTTTTCACTGGCATACTCCGCATCTCCGGTAAACAAAAAACTGTCCTCGTCGTTTATCAGGCGGATCACAACAGAATTGTTGTTGCCATCTGTGCTGCTCACCGTCTGCGGCGCAAGCACTTCAAACTCTGCATCGCCAAGGACATACATCGTCCCGACAGCCGGATACTGTACTTCCAGTCCTTTTGCTGACACCGCATCCATAAAGGAACTGTACAGCTTACTCTCATGGACGTAATCACTTCCAATCACCGTCCCCACCGAAAAGCGATTCAGGCAGCCAATCAGCCCGGAAAGATGATCCTCGTCGTAATGGCTGCTGATCAGATAATCAAGGTTTTCCACACCCTGATCCTCCAGATACGATACAACAAAGCTTGCCGCATTCCGCCCTCCTCCATCATACAGCAGATTTTTCCCGTCTGTCTGTACCAGAATCGAAAGCCCCTGCCCTACATTGAGGAAGTGAACCTTCATTTCTGCCGCCGTCACACCAAAGCCAGGCAGCAAAAACATCAGAAGCAGCAGAAAGCTTCCGGCCAGTTGCCGAAACACCCCTGTTCCTGACAGCCGCATTTTTCCCAATCTGTTACATGCGGATATTTTGTGAACTACGTGCAGTTCATTTTCTGCTTCCCCTTTGATTCTATCCTTTGTACTCTGTCCTGTTTTTTCTTCTTTTTTTTGTTCTGCTTTATATCCGTTTTTCCTCTCCCACATAATTTCTCCTGTTACATTACTTTCTGATCTGTTTTGTTCTATTATTTTTATACCACATCTTATAGCAATTCTGCAAAATAATGCATCTCTTCCGATCTGTCAGGGCGTGAAATACTGCGTCAGAAATCTTTGCCGTGCGTCAGCACGCCTGCAGATTTCATCCTTGTCTTTCGCACTCTGCCAAATCGTCTTGCCTGCACTATTTTATTGAATTGCTATCGTATATCCGAAAAGCACTGCGTATCAATTTCCTAGTTGAAAAGAAAATACTCCGGTTTTCACCGGAGCATTTTCTTTTCCTGGTTTAAGCAAATCAAAGCAGATTACGAATGCTCGTTCTAATTCATACCTTAATTCGTTCTGCGACATCTTTGCTCACTGCAAACTGCCGTCCCTGTGCAGATACGATCACGTTACCGCCATAATTCTGAATGATTCGGATTTCTTCGCCTTCCTTAATCTCATTTTTTCTGAGATACCCAAGAATCTCTGCGATTCCGAACATCCATTTTACTGTACACGCCGCTCCTGCCGGGACCGCTGCCAGACTCTGCATAAAACCACACCTCTTTCTATCGTCTGATTTGTTTCCGGTTTTCTCCACACTATTCCGGTTCTTTTCTGTTCCTTTTCTTCGATAGTCCTATTGTAGTCCTGCAGTAATTTATTAGTCAATAGAAAATATTTTTAGTAATCGCTCACACAATTTAGTGGCTTCTCATTCAAAATTTTCATAAACTCGTCACCGGTGATCGTCTCTTTCTCATACAGGTATTTTGCAAGCTCATGAAGCTTCGGCATATGATCAGAAAGCAGATGCTCTGCTTTTTCATATTCCCTTTTCACAAGTGCCACAACCATATCATCAATCTTCGCCGCCGTATCACCGGCACAGGCCAGTGCTGCGTCACCACCCATATACTGGTTCGTTACAGTCTCAAGCGCCACCATGCCAAACTCATCAGCCATACCGTATCTTGTGATCATCGCACGTGCCAGCTTTGTCGCCTGCTCGATATCATTCGATGCGCCTGTCGTAATCGAATGGAAAATGAGATCCTCCGCGACACGGCCACCCGTCAGTGTCGCGATCTTATTTTCCAGATCCTCCTTGCTTAAAAGGTTGCGCTCCTGCTCATCGACCTGCATCGTATAGCCGAGTGCTCCTGAGGTTCTCGGAATGATCGTAATCTTTGTCACCGGTGCGGAGTGCGTCTGCAGCGCCGCTACCAGCGCATGACCGATCTCATGATAGGAAACGATCAGCCGCTCTTTATCTGAAAGCACTTTGTTTTTCTTCTGATAACCGGCAATGACAACCTCGATGCTCTCCTCAAGATCCGACTGTGTCACGTATTTTCTTCCGTTTCGCACTGCACGAAGTGCCGCCTCATTTACCATGTTTGCAAGCTCTGCGCCCGATGCCCCGGACGCTGCACGCGCGATCGCGCCAAAATCCACACCGTCGCTCAGCCTGATATTTTTCGCGTGTACTTTCAGGATTGCCTCACGCCCCTGCAGATCCGGAAGTTCCACCGGGATCCGCCGGTCAAAACGGCCCGGACGAAGCAGTGCCGGATCCAGGGACTCCGGACGGTTCGTCGCCGCGAGGATCACCACACCTTTAGAGCCGTCAAAACCATCCATCTCCGTGAGCAGCTGGTTTAATGTCTGCTCACGCTCATCATTTCCGCTCATGCCCTGTGCATCACGTTTCTTACCGATCGTATCGATCTCATCGATAAAGACAATACATGGCGCCTTTTCATTTGCCTGTTTAAACAGATCACGCACCTTGGCCGCACCCATGCCGACAAACATTTCCACAAATTCTGATCCTGAAATCGAGAAAAACGGTACCTCAGCCTCTCCGGCTACCGCCTTCGCAAGAAGAGTCTTACCGGTTCCAGGAGGGCCGACAAGCAGTGCACCCTTCGGCATTTTTGCTCCAATCTCCTGATATTTCTGCGGAGAATGCAGGAAATCTACAATCTCCTGCAGAGCCTCTTTCGCTTCATCTTCACCGGCTACATCCTTAAATTTGATGCCAGTCTCACTTGCCACGTATACCTTCGCATTGCTTTTGCCAAACGACATCGCGTTTCCAAGTCCAGCACCGCCCATTTTTTTCATCATCGAACGTGATAGCAGCTGCCCGATTCCGATAAAAATGATGATTGGCACGACGAATGACAGCAGGAAACTTACAATCGGATTCAACTCCTCCTGCTTTACCTGGCCAAACGAACAGCCCGCCGCCTGCAGCCGGTCAACCAGATTCAGATCCTGAAAGGTATTCGTACTGTAGAGCTGCTCATCCTTTCCGGTAAAATAGATCTCATCACCATCCAGCTGTACAGTAGCCACTTTTTTCTCTTCCAGCATCGTCAGAAACGTGCCATAATCGACTTCCTGTACTTTTTCTTTTACAAGAGCCGGAAAGAGAAACAGGTTCATAATAACCAGAACCGCAAGCACAATCAGGTAATATACCATCAATGATTTCTTTGGTTTATCTACTTTCTGCATTTTAACAGCTCCTTTCTTGTCTGCACTTCCTGTAATGCCGGTATCCCATGTAACCAAGGCAAAGCAGTGCGGTGAGAACAGAAATTATGGTACCAGGTTTCATTCCAGGTGTGTGATAAACCAGCTTTATGGTATGATGGCCCGCCTCAAGCGGAATTGAAATTCCCATAATATTTCCTGTATAATATTCTGCTTTCTCACCATCCACATAAATGGTCCAGCCACCATTGTCCTGTACAGACAGATACAGAATCTTATTTTTCTCCAGATCGATCGTACCCTCTACCGTTCGGCCGGTCACAGTCGTATTTTCCAGCACGTCTTCTCTTCGCTGGTTCGTATAATCCGACAGTACTGCCATCGGCTGGCATACAATTTTTACTTCATCAAAAGAGTATACTCCCGGAGTCGAGAATGTCAGGCTGCATCCTGTCTTTCCTTCTTCTGAATACCCCATATTTACAAAATAATCCCGAACCCCGCTGTAATAACGGTCACCAGATGTACGGTACTTATATTTATTTGTAAAATCACCACATTTCAATGTCAGGATTCCCGCCGTCGATTGATTCTGATATTTTACTTTTTCGTCTTTGACTACGTCAACACCCGGTTCATTCGTGCGTTCATAATTTTCTTTTGGTGTATACGTGGTGATATCCAGACCGGAAATCTGCAAATACGTCTCACTGTCTGCTGCTCCGTCAAAAGAAAATGTAATCTTCGTATTTGACTTTGTTACAACAAAACTGTTGCCCTGCTGTTCCACACCATCCCCATACGTAATCGTATATTCCGGCGTCGTACTTGTATACGTCAGATCTGATTTTTCCACCACATCTGTCTCACCATCAATCACAGCCGTTTCCAGCAATGCCTCCTGACGTTTGGCCAGCGGAAGCTGCTCAAACTCTTCAGAAGTCATGTAACTGTCGTACGTATAGCCAAGCGGAAGAAAGTTTTTATTCTGGTAAAGCACATACCTTCCATCCGAGCCAACCTGTTCTACTTTTTCAAATCCGTATGGAATCTGCGTATCTCCCGGTGTCGTAACATAATATTTTGTACTCAGGGATGCCTCCAGAAATGCCCGCTTGTTGACTCCCTTATAATTATAAACCGTCGCCGTCGGAAGATTGTTAACACCGAGCAGCTGATGGAACTCATCCACACGATGATTCAGTAGACTCGTATAAAAAGAAAGTCCGTTGTATCCCTGCGCTACTGTCGTATTGTATCTTCCATCATTTTCATCAACGCGGTAAAAATCAGTCTCATTGTCCGGCAGAACAGCTGCCGGAGTATCCGTAAGATTCAGTTCCGCCGTACCGTACGTAATATATTCTGAGATATAATCCCCCTTAAATGGCGAAAATCTTCCGCTTCCGTTTGCCCACAAAGTCACGATGCATATCGCCAGAATCAAAATTCCATTATAAACCTTTGCATTTTTCTTCAGCATCACGCAGATCACAAACGCCGTACCAATCAGCAGTGCAACGGCACTTAAAAAGATCTTGTTCTGAAGAAGGGAAAAAAGCATGCACCATCCCAAAATACCAAGACAAAGCACACACAAGATCCTCTGGTTTTTCTTCTCCGAAAAAATACTCTGCAGATGCGGTGTCACAACTGCTGCAATATATGCAACAAGAAAGCTGTATCCAAATACCCAGCGATTCGTCACATAACCAAATCCGTTAAATGCATAGCCGAAAAACGGAATCAGCAGAAAGACCGTCAGCACAATAAATTTCACTTTCAGATCCAGATACTTTTTACGGATCAGAAACAGGCCAACGACACAGATAACCGCCAATACACAGTATCCCGTCGCTTCCCCATACTCGGAGCCCTGTGAAAACCACCGCACGATGAATTCAATATAATACGAAGCACTGCGAAACAGCAGCGAGCCCTCATAGGAACTGCCCAGACGCGCGTTGTTCATATAGGTGATCACAACCGGCAGGAACAAAAACAGGGACAGTGCAACTCCGATCACATAATACAGGATAAACTTTCCAAGAAGCTGGAAAAACGCTTTTGCCGTTATGTTTTTATAGTTCAGGAAATAGGTGATCACGGTAAATATAAATACCAGGATCGTCATCATATAGAAGAAATAGAAATTTGAGATCGCTGACAGGAAAACCATGATCGTGAAAAGATACGGTTTCTCTTTGTTCAGGATCTTCTCCGCACCGAGTACCAGAAGCGGGAAATACATCATTGGTGTCATGAAATACAGATGCCTTACACCTGCCCAGAATACTACACCGCAGAAACAGTAGATCAGCGAACCGATCAGCGTGCTGTAACGGTCTCTTTTATGGTAAAAGCAGTAGGCACTGAAGCTCAGTCCCGCAAGGTAAATACGGAGAACTGCCAGAAAATCATGCAGCAATTCCGTATTTTCCCGGCTGAAAAATACAGCGAGATAATTCAGCGGATCACCGAATCTTGCATACAGCGTTGTAATAATATCCACACCGTATCCAAGGCTGAAATCCCACGCCGGAATCGAAAAATTTCCATGCAGGAAATTTCGGATACACGTTCTTAAATATTCTCCCATATAGGCGAGGAAGTTGTAATGGGTATACAATCCATCCACATTCCACATAAAAGAACGGTGAAGCTTATAAAACCAGAAAAAACACAGAAAAAACGTTACCATGCAGACGAACGAATAAACTGCCAGATAGACCAGTTTCGGATACTTTCGATCGATTTCGGAATCAAACTTTCGATACATCTGAGTTCCTTTTTTCTTTAAATCAGAAAACATACCCCAGCTCCTTCCTAGTACTGTCTTCCAAGATCAATTTCCGTGCGGATCGCTTCCCCATTCTGGTAAGCAGCATAAATTTCCGGGAAAAACTTCAGTGACCGGTCAATAAAGTTTGGAATGCGGCCGGAAATGTGCGGCGTAATCATCAGATTATCCAGCTTCCACAGCTCACTCTCCTCCGGAAGCGGTTCTTTTTCAAACACATCAAGCACTGCTCCGCGAATTATCTTTTCTGCAAGTGCTTTCGCCAACGCCGTTTCATCCACGCTTTTTCCTCTTCCGACGTTGATAAACACACCGTTTTCTTTCATTTTTCCAAAAAATGCTTCATTATAAATATGGGTGGTACTCTTTGTCAGCGGCAGTGTGCTTACCACGAAATCACTTTCTCCAAGAACATCTCCTGCATTTTCCAGCGTTCTCACCTCATCGAAAAGCGTCGCTTCCTTTCCTGATTTTGAAAGTCCAACTACTTTCATTTTATGAAAACTTGCAATTTTTGCGACCTCACGGCCAAGCATTCCTGTGCCAAGCACCGTAATCTGTAGCTCGCTCAGGCTTGTATTGGTAAGTCCTCTTCCCCATACGGTATTTTTCTTGTTTTCCGCGCATTCATACAGATTTTTGTTGAAATAGAGAATCCCCGCAAATACATATTCCGCAATTTCCCTCGCGCAGATCTCGCCAGGCGTATGCACCACGCGGATTCCTTTCTCCTCCAGAAGCCTGAATGGAATCCGGTCACAGCCAACACTGAGAATATAAATCAGCTTCAGATTTGGGAATTTTTCCAGTGTCTGCTCTGTAATCTCGCGGTCTCTGCAGATCAGCACCTCTGCCGGACATTCCACTTCACATGGGAACTCCACATGCATCAGTTTTTCTCCCGTTTTTTCTTCCATTTCCTGTTTTCCTGTTTCTTCAAAAATCTCAAATGTTGCAATCATCGCTGACGTTTCCTTTCTTATCTCTGTATTTTCTTCCCTTTAGAGCGTATTATTTCTCATCAAAGCAGCTCCCCTGTTTTTGGCTATCCTGTTATTTTCTGTTTGTCTTTTTCTTTCTTCAGAAAAGGTTCTTCCATTCCGTCGCAGTCATGTGCCGCCATACTGATAAATCTGTACACCAAGATACCATCCGGTATCTGTCTCATTCAACGTCGCATATGCTCCGCCAGACTTCAGATGTTCCGCTGTATGATAAATTTTATAAACGCCCTCCCCCGTTTTTTGGGGTTCCAGAACAACTTCATACCAGCTGTCTTTTTCCAGCTGCTTAGTAGCATCAAAAACAATCTCATTGTAACCGTTTTTCAGATCAGCACTTTGCAGGCTGCTCTCCCAGACGGTCTTTCCTGTCTCTTTCTCGGAAATCCGGCAGGTTAATACGCCTTCCTTTGCCGGATTCAGTTTCAGAACAATCCGATCGATCCTCGTTCCCTTCGCCTGGAATTCCTGTGCAAGGCAGTCACCATCTTTTATCTCTGTCGCTTCTCCCAGCGTCTTTTTCAGATAATTCGTAAAATCATATGGCTGCTGACTGCGGTAAATACCAGCTGCGCTAGAAGCAACAAACAGAACTACAGCCAGCACCAAAAGCAGTATGCGGTGTTTTGTAGTATGCCACAGTTCTCCCAGCCCTTCCAGGATCAAAAATACCGTCATCACGAGAATGGAACATCCCTCCACCAGCACCGGCGTCGAGACATTCAGATACGTGTATGCAGGATCGCCTGCCCCTTCCATCCAGCAAAACGGAAGCGGCAAAAGCACCAGAAGCATCCCGACAAGATACACCAGATCCCGTTTTTTATGTGTCTCCGATCCGTCCAGAAACGCGATGACCGGAAGCACCATGAAAATTCCGACATACGTATAACTGAAAGATGGGATTCCCATCATCAGGGTGGTCAGAAGAAGCACCAGCTTCCACTTCTCCTTCAGTCCAAGTGCCGCAAGGATTCCCAAAGCAAATGCCAGAATCAGAACGATTGTAATCACCGCCACGCTGTAATTTTCCATCCATCCAAGCAGATTTTTCAGGGTAGCCGAATAATTCAGCTGACAACCGACACGCACAGAAGCAAATTCAGCTGTGACTGTTTTCATATTGGAGATCATCTTTTTTATGTTTCCAGGAAAACTTCCAAAGCACAAAAACGGAAGGAAAAAGGAAAGCAGGCCATAAATCATCAGCCGGACTGCTTCTTTATATCGTTTTTCCCGCACAAGCAGAAGCCCAAATACTGCCGGATAAATTTTCAGCCCGGCCGCACCTGCCAGAGAAAAAAAGGACAGTTCCCGCAGAATCCTGTTTTCCGAATCTTTCCACAGGAAAAAAAGCATCGTAAAACATAATGCCAGAAAAATAATATTTCCACGTTCGTACTGATAGAGAAATGGAACCGTAAAAAGCATCGAGATGGTAAAAACAATCTTTTCCGCCTTTGTTCCCTTTTTCAGCGATGCACATACCACACTGAAAAACAAAAGCAGTACATTCATGTACAATACAAAATAAAACGCACATTCCTGCAGCATCTTCAGGTCATTGACACCCGTACTTAGCATTTTCTGCAGGGTTCCCCCGGACATACAGGCTGTAATCATCATATAGAAGACATTTGCCAGCGGCGGATAAATATTTCTCGTCTGATAAATTTCCGTCCGGTTCCAGTAGATCGCACTTTTTATGCAATAAAAAAAATCATAAAAAGAACTGCCCGCCTTCCACAAATAGACTTTCATGGAATTCCCATGTGTCAGTGGAATCGATACTGCAAAGACCGCAAGCGCTGCGATCATTGCAATATAATAACATTTTTTTATGATTTTTCCGTCTACTTTCATTTCGCTTTCCTCATTTTAACTAATTCCAGGATCAACATAAGCAGAAAGATCAGCGTCAGTCCTGACATCAGAACCAGGTACAGCATGGAAGCGCCCCGCACTTCATATCTGCGGACAAATACTTCCGAAAACAGATATGCAAGCACTGCGATCAGCGCATATCCGAAGATGGTATTTCTCTGTTTTCTCATGATTGTCAGAACAATCACAAGGAAACCGGACAGTGCAAGCATACCACCGCCCAGAAGAAGAATAATCAGATCCATCCGATAACCCTTCAGGTCTGTATTGTACAAAATGGATAATACCGGGATGCCAAGCAGGTATCCGCCGGCCACTGCAGCAACCGTGATCCCTACTACACAGGCAAACTGCCGCACTACCTTTTTAATAAAATCTGCCTTTTTCCCCATACTCCAGTCAACCGCAAGCTTATTCAGGATTGGCTGATAGATAAAACCATTCAGAAGATTAATCACGAAAACCGGCATCGAAATAAAGCCGTAGCACGCCTGAACCTCTTCGGAGAGAAACTTGTCAATCGCATACTTCGGTGCATTGCCGATATAAAAGGAAAGAAAGGTGCCCGCAAAAAGAGGGAAACAGATTTTCAGCAGCCCCACTGTTTTTTTGCGTGCTTCCGCTCCTGTTATGGATGAGGCCGTCTTATCCTGAAACTCCGGCAATGTAACCGCAATCAGCCCGAAAACCAGCACTGCACTGACTACTGTCGCAAGAATCAACGCCGTCAGAAGATTTCGGAAAACAATCAAGCCCGCAGCAAAACTCAAAATTGTGCCAACCATACGGATCGTCTGCAGCTTTGCAGCAATGTCCAGTCTTCCCTGCTGCTGATACATGCCATGATAAACATCTTCTGCCGCATCTACACTTTTCAGAAGACACATCACAAATACAATGACTGTCTTCTCCGTCGAATATCCGTCCACCGCATATTTGTAAACCACATAAACCGCTGAGACTGCGGTCATAAATGCAATGGTAGCAATTCGCGAATTCCGGTATTCCCGAAAATCAAACTTCGGCACGACATCTGTCACCTGATAATTCCGCATTCCATACTTGCCGATCGTCAGGAAGAGATTCGCAGATGCATACGCGATCGTAAAAATTCCGGCCGAATACAGACCAACCGTTCTTGTAATCACCATCAGCAAAATGACAGACTGAAACGCATACAGCATACCACCTGCCATATTCCAGATGTAAGCATTACTCTTTTTTGTCAAAAACTTCATATTTTTATTCTCTTATTTTTCTTTGGTTTGTCTTATTTCTTTCCCAGAAATTTCAGTACATTCTCAGGATTGAAGCGAATCCGTTCCATCTCCGGCATCCAGTTGAAAAACTCGCGCATCTGTCCAACCGAAAGTCCCTGTGACAGAGAGCTGTCCGCATAATTTGGATTACATCCCATCGTCGCAGTCAGATAATACGGAATCGAATAGCCCCATGGATGTTCCGCATAAACCTTTCTGATATAGGTATCTGAAATTTCAAGGATCTGGTCGATGTCAAACTCCCCGATGCCATTTTCATTCAAATAGCGCCCGATGATCTCGAGCGGAAGATTTCCTGCACCTCTTCCGATTCCCATCACGCTCGCATCTACGATGATATCCCTCTCGAGCCCAAGCTCGATGAATGCCTGTGCGTTTCCGACTGCCTGCTGCAGATTGTTATGTGCATGATAACCAAGTGCAATGTCCGGATTCAGATAGCGATCTGCCACCTCCACGTATTCCAGAAAACGTTTTTTCGTAAACAGACCAAACGTGTCTACAATGTAAAGTCCATACGGCTTCAGTTCGTTGAACCGCAAGATCAGATCCCGGAATTCTTCCAGGGAATACTGATCCGTTCTGGTTGGCTGTACACAGAAGTCATACCCTTTTTCTTTTACCTGTCTGCAGTAATCATAAGCCAGATCCATTTTATTTTTCCACATGATAAAGCGAACCAAATCGATTGAGTCCGGTCTGCGCTCCGAAAGCATCTCGATTGGAAGCAGACATCCTGTCTCTATCATAGCGGCATATTTTACCCCCGGAACTTTATTTAAGATTCCCGCCATACTCTCCACGCTGGAAAATACGCACCGATCTTCAGAAAATGGCTGATCTCTCATAAAGCAGAGTTCAAAAATGTCTACTCCTGTTTTCGGCACTTCGCGCGTAACGCCGTATATCGTTTCTTTGCCAAACTTCCAGTCATTCAAATATCCACCGTCACGCAAGGTACAGTCCATTACCTGTATTTTTCCCATTCCACCTGAATCCTTTCTTTTTTCATCTGATTTACTCTTTGTGGTTTTTCTGTATTTTGTGGTCTTTTTCTCGTAAGATTTTATTTCCTTTACGCGTCCTGCCCGTTTTCCTTCTGAACCTTTGCCTCGTCTTCTTCAAAGTTGAGGCGCTTTTCTTCTACTACTAGCGGGCGGTGAAGCACTCTCGTATTGATATTGATCACATATTCTCCCAATAAACCAATGAAAAACAACTCCACTGCATTCAGCAGAAATACACCGATTGTCAGCGGCGCCATGCCTGCAATGTAGCGGTTCCAGAATACCAGCTTCAAAATCAGGCAGACAATTCCGATCAGCGCACTGAGCGCCGCGATTACAAAACCGAGAATCGTCGCAAGACGCAGAAATGATTTCGTATACGTCGTGATGCCAAGCATTCCGTAATCATAGAGCGCACCCCAATTGTATTTGGACTTTCCGGTCCTGCGCTTCTCCTGTACATATTCCACTTCTTTTCTCTTTCCGCCAAGCTCTGCCACAATACCGCGGAAATACGGATACGGGTCATCGAGGTCTCTGCAGACATCAATAAAGCTCTTGTCATAAAGGCCGAACCCGGTAAACTGATCGATCTGCTCCACGCTGGAATACTTTTTAATCACATGATAATAAGCAGAGCGTATCATGAATTTCAGTTTATTTTCTTTGCTCTTATGTTTTACTCCGACAACGATCGGATAACCGTTCTCCCACTCTTTTACCATCTTCGGAATCGTCTCGATCGGCTCCTGAAAATCGGCCGCAATCTTTACCACGCAGTCGCCGCTCGTATGAATCAGTCCGTAAAACCCGGAACGCAGGGAACCGAAATTTTTCACATTGAAAATAGCTTTTACTTTTTTATCCTCACGGCAGAGCCCCTCGATAATGCCCGGCGTACTGTCCGTGGAACAGTTGTCGATGATCACAATCTCATAATTATAATTTTTCAGTTCATTCTGAAACAGTTCTTTTGCCCGATATACAAACGGTGCAATATTCTGTTCTTCATTGTACGTTGGAATAAGAATACTGATTGTCTTCATTCCGTTTCTCCTCTTTCTGCTTTTCCCAATTACATAAGAGAATCCTTAGTACTTAAGGATTCTCTTATGTTCATCAGACTTTCCGGTATGAAACTTATTTCACTGCTTCAATAATAACCTTAGCCATATAATCGATCATCTCATCTGTCATACCCGGATATACGCCTACCCAGAACGTATCATTCATGATCCGGTCTGTATTCTCCAGCGTACCAACGATCCGATATCCTTCTCCTGTGCTTCTCATCTCGTCAAAGCACGGATGCTTGGTCAGATTTCCGGCAAAAAGCATTCTTGTCTGAACGCCGCTCTTCTCCACGTGTTGAACAACTTTATTTCTGTCTACGCCTTCCTTGCAGGTGATCAGGAAACCAAACCAGCTCGGGTTGGAATTTTCACATGCCTCCGGAAGGATCAGCTTGTCTGATACTTCTGCAAGCGCTGCTTTCAGACGTGCAAAATTGTGTCTTCTTCTCTCAACGAAAGACGGGAATTTTTCAAGCTGTGCACAGCCGATCGCTGCCTGCATATCAGTCGCTTTGAGGTTGTATCCAAAATGAGAATATACATATTTATGATCATATCCAAGCGGAAGTTCACCATACTGCTTGTCAAAACGATGGCCGCAGAGGTTGTCATGACCGGACGGGCAGATGCAGTCACGTCCCCAGTCGCGGAAAGAACGGATGCAGCGGTTGAGCAGCGCATTATTCGTGTAAACAGCTCCGCCCTCTCCCATTGTCATATGGTGCGGCGGATAAAAGCTGGAAGTTCCGATATCACCGATGGTGCCGGTAAATTTCTCCTCGCCGTTAATGGTATATTTGCTTCCGAGTGCGTCACAGTTATCCTCAATCAGCCACAGATTATGCTTTTCACAAAATGCTTTTACTGCGCCAAGATCAAACGGATTTCCCAGAGTATGTGCGATCATAACAGCCTTCGTCTTCTCAGAAAGTGCTGCTTCCAGCATTGTAACATCAATATTGTACTGCGGAATCGTCACATCTACAAATACCGGAACAGCTCCGTACTGGATTGCCGGTGTCACCGTAGTCGGAAATCCTGCTGCAACTGTGATGATCTCATCGCCTCGCCTGATTCGTCTGTCTCCAAGAAGCGGAGAGGTCAGCGCCATAAATGCATTCAGATTTGCAGAGGAACCAGAGTTTACTAAAGAACAGTAACGAACACCCAGGTATTTTGCAAGCTTCTTCTCAAACTCATCCGTATAACGTCCGGATGTAAGCCAGAACTCAAGAGAACTGTCAACAAGATTTACCATCTCATCGTGATCGTATACACGTGAAGCATACGGAATTCTGTCTCCTTCTTTGAAATTGCCTTTTTTGTTGTGATACGTGTCACAATACTCTTTCACAAGATCCAGGATCTCCTGTCTTGCTTCCTGTTCTGTCTTATTGTCAAACATGTGTATTCTCTCCTTTATTTCTCGTCATTTAAATATTCATCAATCTGACGACTCATTACTTCTGTCATATCATTCCCTGTATTCCAGAGTTTAAACCACTCGACGGTTTTTTCAATTGCCTCAGCTACATGCCAGCGGGGCTTCCAGCCAAATACAGAGCGGATCTTTGAACAATCCAGCTTGAGGAAGTTCGCCTCATGCGGTCCGCCCACAAAACGGTTCTCCCAGTGCTGTCCTTCTCCCCATTTTTCGCAGAAGATCGTAGCAAGCATTCCGGTATTGACGCAATCCTGGTCTTCCGGGCCTACATTATAAAAGCTCGCGAAAGCCGGATCCTCATACTGTTTCTGTGCGATCATCAGATATGCCATAACCGGCTCCAGGACATGCTGGTACGGTCTGGTCGAATGTGGGTTGCGGACAATAATCGGCTGCTTTTCCAGTGACGCCCGGATGCAGTCCGGAATAATACGGTCACTCGCAAAATCACCTCCGCCGATGACGTTGCCGGCACGTGCGGTAGAGACTGCCACGCCGCCTTCCCGGAAAAAGGAATTGATATAGCTGTGCGTTACCAGCTCTGAGCAGGATTTGCTGTTGGAATATGGATCATATCCGTCAAGCGGATCGTTCTCACGGTATCCCCATTCCCACTCATTGTTCAGATAGACCTTATCCGTCGTAACATTCAGGAATGATTTCACACACGGATTCAGACGGACACATTCACAGATATTGACCGTGCCCATCACATTTGTCTCATACGTATAAACCGGATCCTTGTAGGATTCACGCACGATTGGCTGAGCCGCAAGATGGAAAACGATCTCCGGCTGCTCTTCTTCGAATACCTTTTTCAGCTTTGCAAGGTCACGGATATCACCGATCACGGAATGCATACGATCCTGCATGCCACAGATAGAAAAAGCGCTCGGATCTGTCGGTGCTTCCAGTGAATAGCCGACTACCTCTGCACCTGCTTTTAAAAGTGCAATGCACATCCAGGTACCTTTAAATCCGGTATGCCCTGTCACCAGTACTTTTCTTCCTTTATAAAACTCCAGATTGTTCACTAATTATTCCACACCTTCCACGGAGCATTTCCAGATGCCCAGAGCTGCTCCAGTTTTTCTTTTTCACGCTGCGTATCCATGCACTGCCAGAATCCGTCGTGCTTATACGCTACCAGCTGATTGTCCGCTGCGAGTCCCCGAAGAGGTTCATGCTCAAATACCGTCTCATCACCCTCGATATAATCAAATACCTCCGGCTCCAGTACCATATATCCGGCATTGATCCGGCTTCCATCCGCAATCGCCTTCTCACGGAATGCCTTGATCTCTCCATTGTCACGGTCAATATCAAGCACACCAAAACGCTGTCCGACATGTACCGCCGTCAGGGTAGCATACTTGCCATGGCTGCGATGGAACTCCAGCAGTTCCTTAATATTGACATTGGAAACACCGTCTCCGTAGGTCATCATAAATGTTTCGTTTCCAATGTAGTCTTTGATTCGTTTGAGGCGTCCGCCGGTCATCGTGTTCAGTCCCGTATCAACCAGTGTCACTTTCCATGGTTCTGAAACATTGTTGTGAACAGTCATCTTATTGCCCTGTGTGAAATCAAATGTCACATCGCTGTTGTGCAGGTAGTAATCTGCAAACCACTCCTTGATCACGTACTGTTTATATCCGCAGCAGATCACAAACTCATCCATTCCATAGGCAGCATATTCTTTCATAATATGCCACAGGATCGGCTTTTCTCCGATCTCAACCATTGGCTTCGGTCTCAGATGACTCTCTTCACTGATTCTCGTGCCAAACCCGCCCGCTAATATTACAACTTTCATGTCCACTCTCCCATTTTTTACGTCACACGGACGTATTGATAGAAACATTGTAACAAATTTCGTTTTCTATTTCAACCAGATTCATTCAGAAGCTGATGTCCCTGCGTTTTCCGACATTTTTCTCCCGGATTTCGCCTGTTTTTTCCGGTATAATCAGCAATTTTCGCGCAAAAATACCCGTATATCGTTGTTATTATACTCTATGAGCATTCGTTTTGCAATATCTTTTATCACTTTTGTAACATTTGTGACTCATATTCCGCTATTTCTTTTATTTTCCGTTACGCTTTCCGAAAGGCCTGCGAAACGCCTCAGGAACCTCCCGTCACTTTGCTGCCGTGCCAACCTTTTCTCCCATCCGTACGCAGATTTCCCGCGCTGTTCCGATTTTCTCTGCAATCTGCAGCAGCGGCATCGCCTGATCCCGCCCCGTCACAACGATGATTGTTGATCCTCCAAACGCAAAATTCCCTTTTTCTTCGCCGCGTTTTACGGATGCCCGCCCAGTCTCGCGGTTTTCGATCTTTCCGACCAGCAGCGCACCAACTTCCATCATCAAAAGGGTACCAAACGCTTCTGTCTTCAGCAGGCAATACTCTCTCGTATTTTCTTTATAAATTGGATAGTGATCATTCGCGATCGGATTCACGGTATGGAAAATGCCCGGGATTTTTATGTTTTCAGATTTTACCGCGTCTTCCGGATAACTATAACGATGATAATCGTCCACGCACAGCCGGTAAATCCAGATCAGACCGCCGTCAAAGCGGTTTGCGAGTGTTTTGCTGCGCACCAGGCTTTTTAAGGTATATTCCGTGTGCTTGATGATAAAACGCCCGTCCTCCGTCACCGGATATACGGAAAGCCTCGCATCACACGGGCTGATAAATGCATCCGGATCTGAATCAATCTGCCGCGCCCCCTCCTTCAGCTCTCTTGTGAAAAAATCATTAAAAGAAGAAAAACGGCTCTTTTTACAGAGTGTCAGATCAATTCCATTCGCTTTTGCAAATGGCTTTATCACAAGCGCCGAAACTTTGGTGGAAAGCAGCCACCCGCCCGCCTTTGAAAACCACGGCATCAGAAAAGGCCGCAGAAAAATTCTTCCTGCGGCGTGATCATAGAACAGGGAAAGCAGCTTATCCTGGCTGCTTTTTTCCTGCATGTCTGTATCTTGTTTTTTCTTTTTATCTGTCAATTCGCTTTCACGCTCCTGTTCTCTGATTTGTTTTATCCGCTGCAGATTTTGCATTTTCTCTATAATATAACTGCATAACTGCTGCTATTTCAGGCGAAATCTCCCGCAAATACCGCACCTCTTACAGCAAGTGTCTTCAGGTATGCTCAACTTCGCCGGCTTCCATCTATGAATTCTCTCACTTGTGCCCGCGCAGCAGATTCATCACGTTCTTCCAGCTCCACTGCATATAGCCTCTCCAGCGGAAATAGATCAGGATATACACAACCGCAACCGCCACAATACTGATCAATACCGCCAGCTCTTTATTGTTCGGTTTGCGGAAACGGAAATTCAGAATAAAAAGAAGTCCTGTTACTAGCATCACAATATGGAGCACCAGAATAAAATGCTGCGCATACAAAGAGGAGCTGACATATACAAGCGGAAGAATCACTGCGATCGAGGTGATCGGAAGTCCCTGGTAATATTTGCGGTTCTCATCTGTTTTCTGCTGACGGCCCGTCTCCATCACATTGAAAAATGCAAGCCGGATCAGTCCCGCCAGGCAGTAGAAAACGAGAATTGCCAGTCCCGGCAGATCCTGCATACCGGAAAAATAGCACAGGATTACCGGATAAACTCCGAAGCAGACAATATCACATAAGGAATCAATCTGGATCCCAAAATTTTTTTCATCCTCTGTCCGGTTTCTCTTCGTTCTTGCCACTTTTCCATCAAAGGTATCAAACAGACCGGACAGCGCAAGGCAGAAGATTGCCCAGTGCAGATGACCGGAAAATGCGCAGAACATTCCGCATAGCGATGACGCCAGACTTAAGTAGGTCAATATTACCGTGTAATCATAAAATCCCAACATAGTTTTTCCCCTTTTTCTCTTTTCCTTTTTTCTCTTTCTTACTTTCCTTTTTTCGTTTGGCAGATATCAGTCGAATCTCTTTTTCCTGATTCGTCCCTCTAACCCCGTTTTTCAAAGCAGCCGGCTTCATGTCCTATTCGCGCCCTGTCTGCATACTTTCTGCCGGACAGCCTTTTCTTTTTCCCTTTTGGCAGTTCTTCGGTCGAAGACGAATACCGCAGCCACCGTAAAAATCGCCGAGATCAGCAGCTCACTGTAATAGCCGAGTCCTCTGGAAAGTACCATCGCCGGAAGCAGCAGTTCTCCGAAGACCGGTGGGAAAATTGCCAGAAACAGCGTCTCGCTGATGCCCATTCCACCCGGAAGCGGCAACATATCCACAGAGACAGAGATCACAGCCTGCAGCAGAATAACGGTCACCGCTGACTGTCCTGAAATGGAAAAAGCCATGCACACAAACCATGTCACTGCAAACAATACGATCCGCTGGCCAAACGTGATCAGAAATACATTTACGATCAGTATTTTATGATCCCTCATAAATGCCGCAGTCTCATTGTACATATCCATGGATGCTTCCAGCTTTTCCAGCCTGGACTCCTTCTTTTTCATGAGGTGAAAGCGCTCCAGCAGCTTCAGTCCGCTGACCATGATCTTCTTTGCGAGTGACGGATGAAATACAAGGATCATCATAAAAGTTACGCAGAATACATTCAGCGCAATACCAAGATAAAAGACCGGCAGAATCCCGGTAAGATACTGTTCCTGAAAACCGCGTCCAAACAGCAGGATGCCAAGTCCGATCACAACGAGCACCAGCTTGTAGGTAATCGTCACGATCATAAGAATGACCGTTGAGACCGGGATCGGAATCTTTTCTTTTTTCATAAAATAGATCTGCATCGGCTGACCGCCTGTCGCAGACGGCGTGACACAGCTGAAGAAAAAACCAACCGACGAGATCAAAAAACACAATGCCTCTTTTACGTGGATGCCGTAAGTCCGCAGCATATACCAGATGATGAGCGACTCCCCCCAGATAAATACGAAAACACATCCGGCTGCCGGAAGAAGCCACCGCACTTTCGCCTGAATGAGCGCCTGCTTCATCTCATCCAGATTTTCTCCGTGAAACACTCCATACATGGTAAGTCCCAGAATAGTCAAAAACAGGACGGTATTCCAAACTACTTTCTTTTTATTATTCATTTATACTCTCTCCGGTTTCTGTTTCAGGTGCAGCGTTTTATCCGCCCACTCAAAAAACGACTGATATTTTTTTGCAAATCCGGTTTTAACAGTAAGCGCATACGACAGCTCCGCAAGCAGCATGCCTGATACCACATCATACAGCACGTGCTGCTTCGTTGTCAGCGTTGAAATGAATACCGCGACCGCCATCAGGCAGGAAAAAATCCGATACCCCTTTGGAATTTCTTTTTTTCCTCTTATGCCGATATAACAAAACCAGCTTGTCAGGCAGTGGATCGAAGGGAAGAGATTATCTGCCGTATCGACCCGGTACAAAAAGCGCATCAGCACGTCCCAGATCGAACTTCCTGTCACCTCAGGTCTTGTGTTTGTCGTCGGAAAGACAAGAAAGAAAAAGAGGCAGACACATTTGGCAAGAAAATCTGCGCTCAAAAAACGCCACGCAGATGATGCATCTCCCCGCACGCTCAGCACATAATTCGCCGCCCAGAAAAGATAACATCCAAAATAGATCATGATCGTCCATGGCAAAAACGGGATTGCCAGATCCAGCTTCGTCTCAATATTATAATGATGCCACTCGCCGGCAATTATTTTTGCTCCCGCATAAACCAGGGTATTAAATACAAATTCAAAGATCAAGGGAAGCCAGATATACATCGGAGCAATCTGCTCCGCGGCAGCCAAAATGCCGGCGGCGGTTTTCGCTTTTCCCATGCTGTTTTTTTTTGCAGTTTCTCTTACCGTACTGCTTTTTTTCGTCTGCTTTTCTTTTTCTCCGGCCTTTCCCATGTTCCCCTCTTTCTCCTGTAATGCTGCTTCTCGTTTCAGCTGCAGTCTTTACGGATCCAAATGATTTTTTCTAATCCTTTACTTTCAAGAATATCATATTTTCATGAACAGTTCTTAAACAAAATCTTAAATAGTTTTGAGCAGAACCGAAAAAAGTCCGAAAACTAAGAAAACCACAGCTGCACATCTGAAAATGCAGTGCAGCTGTGGTTTGTCACAAAACATGCAGATCCACCAGGAAGGGTCAGGCAATAAATCCCTCTATTCTTTTTTAAATACAAAAAAACGCTGTCCCAGATAATTCAGTGCTACAAACAAACACATGCCAACCAGCATCGAACAGTTCCCCTGCACTTTTTCGCTCATTCCGGAGAGTACTGCAGAAACAGCCGGTTTTGCCAGACCATATGCGATCAGATAACATAGTGTGATATTTACGATAAAACAGATAACCTGCTTTGCTGACCGCTCTTTATTTTGGAAGGTGAAATATTTATTCAGAAAATAACTGACAATGCTGCCCACAATATAATTTGAGGCGGATGAAATCCAGTAATTGACAGAAAAAATATTGTAGAGGACAAACATCAGTCCCGTACCGACCAGCGTGTTGACCACACCAACCGCTAAAAATTTCAGCGTTGTAAGATCCATAAATTTTTTCACAGAATTCCAGGCTGATATCAAAAATCCATTTTCTTTTTTCATTTTTATGTTCTTTCTTATCTATAATTTTTATTCTATCTTAATTTACTATAGCACAGAACCTCTGCCTCTGCAAGCCTTGGCAGAAGTTCCGGGCAGAAGTTTTTGTCATTCGCAGGTAAAGCACTGTGCCCGCCTGACCCGTTTAAACGAGCAATGCCGCAAAATCATCAAAATGATGATCCTGCGGCATTGCTTTTCATGCTGCTTTAACTTTTATTTTTTTCAGGTCTTTGGATCAGTCGTCGTTTTCGATCGGCGCGGTCTCAATAATGAATTTTACATTTCCGTCCATACCGTCAACACGTCCGCTGTAGGTGCTGTATGCATAATCCTCAGAACTCAGGATACGGATCCGGTCAAGAATATCGGAAAGATCTTCATCGACTGCTTTCTTCAGTTTGCTCGTTCCCTCTTCGTCAAATTCCTTCATACCGTCACGCAGCTCTTCTGCGCCATCCTTCAGTTCGGAGATACCGTCTTTCACTTCCGTACTTCCACTCTCCAGTGTCTCTGCTCCGTCATTGAGCTCGTTTACACCACTTTCCAGTGTTTCCGCTCCATCGTAAAGTGCGCCTGCTCCGCTCTCCAGTGTCTCTGCTCCGCTCTTTAAGGTCGATACACCGGAATCCAGTGTCTTCGTTCCATCGTACAGCGTGCCCGCTCCGCTCTCCAGTGTTTCTGCACCGGAAGCCAATGTTCTGGATCCGCTGTACAGGCTTCCTGTACCATTTTTCAGTGTATCCGCACCACTCTTTAAGGTCGCTGCACCGGAAGCAAGATTACCTGCACCTGATCTGAGAGTTCTGCTGTTTGCTGCCAGCTTGCCTGCGCCTGCTGAAAGCTGTGTACTTAATGTGTTCAGTCCGCCTGCTAACTGCTCTGCTCCGCTTGTCAGACTGTCAACTCCCTTATCCAGCGTTGTCCTGTTTTTCTTCAGCGCTGCCGCACCGTCTGTCAGTGACTTGTTATAACTGCTAAGCTGCGTAAATCCATCCAGCAGAGCCTGAATGCCCTTTGCCGCTGCCGGCAGTGATTCGGTTTCCTTGTAGAAGGCTGCAACGCTCGTGGAAAGTGTCGTCATACCAGCACTCAGCTCCTGCGCCCCGTCGCTCATTTTCTTTACTGCAGCCGGAAGCTTTCCAAGCGGATTCTCCGGAATCTGGCTTTCCATCGCCTTGATGCCGTCCAGCTTCGTCTGAACATCCTGAAGAGCCGGATTCAGTTTCTTTGCTACGGTGTTCTGAACCTTCTTGTAATCTGTCTGGATCAAGGCAAGTCCCTGCTCAAGTGATGTTGTATCCGGAAGCTGAATGCTGTTTAATGCCTGTGTCAGACTTTCATCCAGTCCGATAGTATCCAGTGCCGGAAGTGTACCAATCGTCGTATCAACCGTAATCGGATCAAGTGTCGCAACCGATTCCGTGCTGACGGTCGGCAGGGATGCAGATATGCTGCCGGCTGCGGATGCCGAAGCGGAAAGGCTGTCTGCTGATGTGCTCAGATCTCCTGCATTTCCGGAAAGTGTCTGTGCCGCTCCGCTCAAACTGCCTGCAGTACCGCTCAGTTCACTTGATGCACTGCCAAGAGATCCCTGTGCACCACTGAGTTCAGATGCGGAAGCGCTTAAACTGGAAGCGAGACCGCTCAACTGGGAAGCAAGACCAGGATTGGTCTCCTCTAATGCCTGTGCTGCTGCAGCAGCCTGCTGTGCTACACTTGCCGCCTGGCTTGCCTGTGTCGCTGCATTTCCGGCAGCACTCGAAGCACTTGCCGCACTGTTTGCCGCGGAAGAAGCTGTATTTGCCGCATCCCCTGCACTGCCGCTCGCCGAACCTGCCGTACCTGCTGCAGATCCGGCCGCGGATGCTGCAGTGCCTGCCTGATCTGCCGTACCGGAAGCTGCCTGTGCCGCTGCATCTACTGCCTGCTGTGCCGTAGCATTCTGCTGCGCTGCTGCCTGATTGAACGCTTCGATCTTTTTATTTACAGTACCAATCTGGGCATTCACTTCATTCACTTTGGACTGGAACGTTTCGCTTGCAGCACCTAATGTCTGCTGTGCACTGGCCAGTTTCTCATTCTCTGCCTTAATCTGAGCCGCCAGAGATTTATTCACCGTATCCTTCAGTGTCGCTATCTGTTTCTTGGAGTCCTCCAGCTTGCCGGAAAGATTGCTGACACCCTGCTGCAGCTTTGCGCCTGTTGTCAGCATCTCTGTCATCGGACCACTGATTTCATCATTCAATATACCCTGCATTGTGCCGGCCTCGGAAATCAGTTCTTTTCCAGAAGCAATCATGCTATCTACCAACTGGATCAGGGAAGTTACATCCGTTCCTTCGATCTCAGCTTCAAGCTGCGCAAGACCTCCTGCCAGTGTTTTTGCCCCTGCAAGAAGATCTTTATCTCCTTTTCCGTCTACTGACTGATACAATTTATTCAAAGAAGTACGGATTTTCGGCAATCCGGTCACAAGCTGCTTCAGCCCCTGTGCCTTTGTTGCCATTTCAGTCTCACCTGCCACGTATGCGGTTATGCCGTCTGCCAGGTCAGAGGCTCCCTTTGTATACGCCTTCACGCCACTTGACAGCGTTGCGATTCCCTTCTGGAATTCCCCTACCTTTCCTGAAAGTGCCCCCTTCTTTCCAAGATACGTCTGGATTCCACTGTTCAGCTCATCTGCTCCGCTGGTATACTGATCCACTCCTGCCTTCAAAGTCGTGCTTCCGTTCTTCAGCTCCCCTGCACCTGCTGCCAGAGAAAACGTACCGTCATCCACCTGTTTTGCGCCGCTTACAAGGGAAGAAGCACCATTTTTCAAAGTTGCTGTGCCATCCTTTAAGGAAGATGCGCCGCTTACCAGCTGTGAACTTCCATCCTTTAAGGTACCGACACCATCCACCAAATCACCTGCCCCATCTTTCAGGCTGCCTGCTCCGTCTTTGAGATCAGAGCTACCGTCCACCAGTTTCTCAACGCCCTCTTTCAGATCTTTCACACCATCATCGAACTCGCCGTATTTGTCATCCAGCTCCTCGACACCATCATAAAGATCAGAAGTACCGTCCACCAGTTTCAGTGCTGCGTCCTCCAGATCATTCAGGGAATCCTTCAGATCATCAATGTTGGTGATCTTGTCGGTATCCAGCTGTTTCAGAATATCCGTCAGGGCGACCGTGAAAGTAGAACTCATGGAAAAGTTTTCCACATCTGCCGATACCGTAAAGCTCTCCGGCAGGTTCAATTCATCATCCTCCCCTGTGTCTGCTTCTGTTTCTGTCTCAGCCACAGTCTCAGTTTCGGTTTCTGTCTCAGTTTCTGCTTTTTCTTTTGTATCTGTCTCAGCCCTGGTATCGGTTTCAGTCTCAGTCTCGGTTTCCTTCAGATCATCAATCATATCCTGCAGCTGAGCAAGATTCAGGCTCTCCTGCATTCCCGGCATACCAAAGCCGATGACGATCTCACGGTTGCCGTCCGAAACAACCTTTCCGTTGTCAATCGTGACATTTTTAAATGTATCGCCCGGAAGGATCATTCCTGTCACCATCACAAACGGGCTGTAGATAGTCTCCTCTTTTCCGTTTATTGTCACGTTCTGTTTTTCATTGTTTTCATATTCTACGTGGATCTCCAGATGGCCACTCTTTCCCTTCAGGTCTTCCGGTGCCATCTCCTGACCGTCCAGATAATATGTGAGTTTCACATTGACCGGCAGCTCTTTGTCAGTTGTTCCCTGATAATAGATATCCTCATCATCCGTGTTCCAGGTAAGTCCCTCTCCATCCTGCGAGAATGTCTCATCGCCTTTTACATTTACAATGTCCTGCAGGTCACTGCTATCCTTCAGTTCTTTTTCAGAACCGGCATTTTTCAGCCAGCTTGAAACGGTAACGCTTTCTTTATTTCCGGAGGCATCTGCATTGACGTATACTGTCTCTTCTTTTGATACCGATGCGGCCTCTTCTGCGGCCAGTACCGGTACTGCACTCATCACTGCTGCCATTCCGACTGCAATTCCTGCAGCCACTTTTTTACTGCACTTTCTGTTTCTGTTCATGACTGTTTCCTCCAAACTCTGTTCGCCATGTCCTGATATCTCGTCTGCCAGATGATATTTCTGCGTTCAGACGAGGTATGTTTTCAGTCCCATCACCTATTGACCCGCTCTTTTACGAGCCATATTTCTTTTTTCTGATTTCTATGCTGTCTGTTTTTTCTTTTTTTCCTTCTTTCCAAGGAAATCAATCGTCGTCATGCAGATCACCTTATCAAAAAGCAGGAACATCGCCGGTAATACACCAAGTACAACGACCATACTGATCAGTGCACCTCTGGAAAGCAGCGTGCATATTGCACCGATCATATCTACCTTTGAATACGCAGCCACACCAAAGGTTGCCGCAAAGAAGCTGATACCACTCGTAATGATAGAAAGCATACATGCCTTGTGTGTTGCCAGTACCGCTTCTTTTTTATCTTTGCCGCTCCGGCGCTCTTTCTGATACCGGCTTGTCATCAGGATCGCATAGTCTACCGTTGCACCAAGCTGAATGGTACCGACAACAATACTTGCAACAAACGGAAGCTCAACTCCCTGGTAATATGGAACCGCCATATTGACCATGATCGCAAACTCGATGACGGATACCAGAATAATCGGCAGCGAAATTGATTTGAACGTAAGCATAATGATAACGAAAATAGCCGCAATGGAAAGTGTATTTACATTGACAAGGTCAACATTCGTGACATCCTCAAGATCCTTCATCATAGGAGCTTCTCCGATTACCAGCGCGTTCGGATCGTAGGACTTCACAATCTCATCGATCTCTCCGATCTGAGCATTTACCTCTGCGGTCGCCGACTCGTACTTTGAGCAGACAAATGCAAGCTCGTAATCGCCGCCCTGAAGCATCGACTTGATGTCATCCGGGATCATCGAATCCGGGATTGTCGGTCCAAGCAGAGAGCTCATGCTGATCGTCCACTTTACTCCGTCAACTGCATCAATGTCAGAAACCATATTGCGCTTTGATTTTGCATCCATATTTTTATCCATCATAACCATATGGATCGTACTCATGTCAAAATCTTCGGTCAGCTTCGTATTCGCCACATTAGAGTCCAGTGTGGACGGAAGAGAGCGTGCAATGTTGTAGTAAATTCCAGTATGGTTGTTTCCATAAAATGCCGGATACAGAAGCACGAGGAACAGCACCATCCACAGCTTGTGATGCTTTACAATGAAGGTGGATGCGCGGTTCGTGTTTTTAATCAGTGGTCTGTGCTTCGTCTTCTCGATTCCCTTGTCAAACACCAGAATAATGGACGGCAGGAACGTAACGCAGCAGAGTACTCCCATGATAACACCCTTCGACATGACGATTCCGATGTCGCGTCCAAGTGCAAACGTCATACTGCAAAGTGCAAGGAAACCTGCCACTGTTGTGATCGAGCTTCCGATAATGGACTTGAATGTTGCTGCAATCGCATGCCCCATTGCCAGTTCCCGGTCATCCGGGTAATGCTTTTTATTCTCCTCAAAGCTGTCCAGAAGAAAAATCGAGTAGTCCATCGTAACGCCAAGCTGCAGTACCGCGGTCAGCGCTTTCGTGATGTAAGAGATCTCTCCAAGAAAAATATTGCTGCCGAGATTGTAAACAATTGCAAGTCCGATACTAAGCAGGAAGAAGACCGGAACGAGAAATGAATCCGTCGTCAGCAGCAAAATCAGGAAACAAAGTGCTGCTGCGATCACAACATAGGCCGGAAGTTCCTCCAGTGCGATATTTTTGATATCTGTAACGATACCTGTCATACCGCTAATGAAGGTCTGGTCATTCACCAGCTTTCGCATCTCTTCCACGGCTCCCATCGCCTCATCGGACGATGTCGTATTGTCGAAAAGCACCAGCATCATAGTCGCATCGCCCCTGAAGAATGCTTCCCGCAGATCCTTCGGAATCATGTCAACCGGAAGGCTGATATCAGCTACATCATCATACCAGAGTACGTCCTTTACATGCTCTACCTCACTGAACTGATCTTCCAGCTTCTGTACATCCTTGAGCTCCATGCCTTCCACAACAACCATCGAGAAAGCACCCATACCGAACTCATCTACCATAATATCCTGACCTTTCACTGTCTCCAGTGTGTCCGGCAGATAACTCAGTATGTCATAATTTGTCCTTGTCTTGATCATCCCGTAAAAGGACGGGATCAGCAGAAGAAATCCAATCAGAAGAATCAGATACTTGTGCTTCGCAATCCATTTTCCTAAACTAACCATCGCATACCATCTCCCTGTTTTTTCTAAATCTCATTATATTCAAAAATGACTTTTGGTCAATATTAAATAAGCACAAGATTATTACCCGAATCTGGTTTTTTTTGTAATAATTGACTATTAGTCATTTTTTAGCCGAATCAAACAGGCAGCAAAGCGGATTGCGAATATCCACTTTACCAAGATTCAAGCAGATCCCTGCATGATTGCGCGGAGCAATAAGCCATAGAGTGCGAATTTCCAGCCCGCTTTTTTGTGGCGCATGATTGACCAGCTACGGTACATTATTTATAGAAGAAACAGCTTCCGGATACAAGAGGGAAAATGGTTATTGAAAAAGATTTGTGAAAGAGATAATGAGCAAAAAAAAGGAACCGTCATGAAGACGGTTCCCATTTTTTTGCTTGGACAATGCCAGATTATATTTTCTGGTTTTTTCTTATTCGTCAAGTAGTCAAGTCTCGATGGTCAAATAGTAGTCTAATAGTAGTCTAATGACCCAATTTTAATCACTCTTTACCACTTCTTAACTCCTCTAAACCCCGCTTAAATACTGGATTCCTTAGAATTTTCCTGCTGTTGCAGCTTCCTCAATGGAAACTGCTACAGATACAGTCATACCAACCATCGGGTTGTTTCCTGCACCGATCAGACCCATCATCTCTACGTGAGCCGGTACAGAAGAAGATCCTGCAAACTGAGCATCAGAATGCATACGGCCAAGGGTATCGGTCATACCGTAGGAAGCCGGACCAGCTGCCATGTTGTCCGGGTGAAGAGTACGTCCTGTACCACCGCCGGATGCTACGGAGAAGTACTTTTTACCAGCCTCAAGACGCTCTTTCTTGTAAGTACCTGCTACCGGATGCTGGAAACGGGTCGGGTTCGTGGAGTTTCCTGTGATAGAAACGTCTACGTTCTCTTTCCACATGATAGCAACACCTTCCGGAACGCTGTTTGCGCCGTAGCAGTTTACTTTTGCACGAAGTCCTTCAGAATAAGACTTTCTGCTGACTTCTTTTACTGTATTGGTGTACGGATCGTACTCTGTCTCAACGAAAGTGAATCCATTGATACGGGAGATGATCTGTGCAGCGTCTTTTCCAAGACCGTTCAGGATAACGCGAAGCGGCTTCGTACGTACCTTGTTTGCCTTCTCTGCGATACCGATCGCGCCCTCTGCTGCTGCAAAGGACTCATGACCTGCCAGGAATGCGAAGCACTCTGTCTCTTCCTCAAGAAGCATCTTGCCAAGGTTTCCATGGCCAAGACCTACCTTACGGGTATCAGCTACAGAACCCGGGATACAGAATGCCTGAAGGCCTTCGCCGATTGCTGCTGCTGCTTCAGATGCTTTTCTGCAGTTCTTCTTGATCGCGATTGCTGCACCTGTGATGTATGCCCAGCAAGCGTTCTCAAAACAGATCGGCTGAATTCCCTTGATCTGATTGTATACATCAAGACCAGCATCCTTTGTAATCTTCTCTGCCTCTTCCAGAGAAGCGATTCCATAGCTGTTCAGAACCTTATTGATCTGGTCGATACGTCTTTCATATGATTCAAATAAAGCCATTTTCTGTTACCTCCTCAATCATTCTTTTCTCGGGTCAATAATCTTAACAGCATCAGCTACACGACCATACTGTCCTTTTGCCTTTTCCCATGCAGTGTTCGGATCGTCACCCTTCTTGATGAAATCTGTCATCTTTCCAAGGGATACGAACTGATAACCGATGATCTGGTCATCTGCATCAAGAGCGATTCCAGTAACATAGCCTTCTGCCATCTCCAGGTAACGCGGTCCCTTTTTCAGTGTACCGTACATGGTACCTACCTGAGAACGAAGTCCTTTTCCAAGATCCTCAAGACCTGCACCTACTGCAAGGCCGTCCTCTGAGAATGCGGACTGGCTTCTGCCGTATACGATCTGCAGGAAGAGCTCTCTCATAGCGGTATTAATCGCATCACAGACAAGGTCGGTATTCAGAGCTTCCATAACAGTAAGACCCGGAAGGATCTCTGCTGCCATTGCTGCGGAATGTGTCATTCCTGAGCATCCGATCGTCTCAACAAGTGCTTCCTGAATGATTCCCTCTTTTACATTGAGAGACAGCTTACAGGCTCCCTGCTGCGGTGCACACCAGCCTACACCGTGTGTAAATCCGGAAATATCCTTTACTTCTTTTGCCTGAACCCATTTTGCTTCCTCCGGAATCGGAGCCGCGCCATGGTGAACGCCCTGTGCTACCGGGCACATTTCTTCTACTTCGCGTGAATAAATCATGTTAAAACTCCTTTCAGTAGTAAATTTATTTACTCTATATTTTCTCATAAATCGACAGATTCGTCCAGATTTATTTCGAAAACCTATGTAATAATATCCGTTTTGGACGAGTCTGTCAACTTATAGACAAAGTTAACTGCAGATCACTCTGCCTCCTGGCAATCAGTCATTATATCCGTTTGGATTCATGGACTGCCATCTCCAGGAGTCTGCACACATCTCATCGATGCCGTACTCTGCCTCCCAGCCGAGCTCTCTCTTTGCTTTCTCCGGTGCGCAGTAGCATGTCGCGATATCACCGGCACGGCGCGGCCTGATCTCATACGGAAGTGTCTTGCCGCAGGCCTTCTCAAATGCGTGCAGTACCTGCAGTACACTGTAGCCGTGGCCGGTACCGAGGTTGTAAATCCGTACCTTCGGCTCCTCCTCCAGCTTCTGGATTGCCTTTACGTGGCCTCTTGCAAGATCCACCACATGGATGTAATCACGTACGCCCGTTCCATCCGGTGTATCGTAATCATCGCCAAAGACTCCAAGCTTCTCCAGTTTGCCAACTGCCACCTGTGCAATGTACGGCAGCAGATTGTTCGGGATTCCCTTCGGATCCTCACCAATCAGTCCGGATTTATGTGCACCGATCGGATTGAAGTAACGAAGCAGTACAACATTCCACTCCGGATCCGAAACATTCAGGTCTGTCAGAATCTGTTCCAGCATACCCTTTGTCTGTCCATAAGGGTTTGTAATCTTTCCCTTCGGGCACTCCTCGGTGATCGGAATAAATGCCGGATCGCCATATACCGTCGCAGAGGAACTGAAAATGATATTTTTTACACCGTGATTGCGCATTACATCGCACAGGTTTAAAGTACCGGTAATATTATTGTGATAATATTCCAGCGGCTTCTGTACAGACTCGCCAACCGCCTTATATCCTGCAAAATGAATAACCGAATCAATTTTTTCTTTTTCGAAAATCTGATTCATTGCCTCTTTATCCAACATATCTACATTATAAAAGGTAACTTTCTTTCCTGTGATCTGCTCTACCCTCTCCAGTGCTTTCTCGCTGGCATTATAGAGATTGTCCATTACGACTACATCGTAACCGCTGTTTAACAGCTCAACGCATGTATGGCTGCCGATATATCCGGCACCACCCGTAACTAAAATTGCCATGTCCAGTCCTCCTATCCATCTGTTTCTACATCTATTGCGCATAATCTTTCCGTGCCACGTTCATTATACGAAGAAAGGCGGATTTTGTAAAGAAAGTCTTGAAAATTTCATCATTCCTCTCTCAGTTCAGGCAAGCATGCTGTCTTTTCCGGTAAGAACTCGTTTGATTTTTCCATACTTGCGGTGAGGTTCGAAATATGTTACAGTGAACCTCAAAGTTTATCCAAGGGAACGCAATCGCAATCCGCTTTGCTACTTGCTCATAACCGAACAGCTGTCCGGTTAAAAGTTAAAATAAGAAAGGACGCTTATGATTTTTTTCAGAACTTCTTCAAAAAATCACCGCAGGTGCAAAATCACGTCAGCCATGCTGGTTTTTCTGCTCCTCTTCGCAGCCGGAACGCTCTCTGGCTGCGAAAAAGAGACGGCCTCCGTATCCAAAACCGGATTTTTCCTTGATACCGTCGTCTCGATCACCCTTTATGACACCGAAAATACCTCCCCTCTTGAGGAGTGTTTTTCCCGTCTTGCGTCCTATGAGAAACTGTTCTCCCGCACGCAGGAGGGCAGCGACGTGTGGAGAATTAATCACAGCGATGGAAATCCGGTCGAAGTCTCCGCGGAAACAGCCGATCTGCTTGAAAAAGCGCTTTCCTACTGCCGTCTCTCAGACGGCGCCTTTGACATCACAATCGCCCCTGTGCTCACGCTGTGGAACTTTGATGCGGACCAGAAAACCGGAACAGTGCCGGATGAAAGCGATCTGATCGATGCGCTTTCTCACGTTGGCTACAAAAACATACAGCTCGACGGTACAACCGTGACGCTCCTGGATCCTGACACCTCGATCGATCTCGGCGGAATCGCAAAGGGCTATATCGCCGACCTGTTAAAGGAGGATCTCGTCTCCGCCGGATATACAAGCGGTATCATCGACCTTGGCGGAAACATCCTTACCATCGGAAGCAAACCGCATGGCCAGGATTTCCGCATTGGGGTCCGTACGCCAAAACCGGATGCCACGCAGCCGCTCACCACAATCTCCTGCCGAAATGCTTCCGTCGTCACCTCAGGTACTTACGAGCGCTACTTTATCGAAAACGGAAAACGATATCATCACATTTTAAGTCCTTTCGATGGCCATCCCGTCGAAAACGGACTCGCCAGCGTCACGATCTTCTCAGAACACTCTGTCGATGGAGACGCACTCAGCACCGCCTGCTTTGTGCTCGGACCTGAAAAAGGAATGGCGCTCATCGAATCACTGGACGGTATCGAGGCACTGTTTGTGACGGATGATCTGGAGATGAAACCATCGTCTGGATGGCCGGATGCCACAACGTGACTGTGATAGTTTGTTTCGGAAATGGCGCACTCCCAAAAGATCCGGCCGAAAGAAGTACATATGAAAGACCTGCTGATATGACTTTCCCAGCAGGTCTTTCGTATCTCTTCTATACATATATGTGTATGTGTCGTTTTTATACGCTCAGCTTCTTCTCTGCCATCCATCCTGACGCGAAAAGCAGCACGACCGTGAATACTGCCGAGATTCCAAGATTCGTCAGTGCATACGCGTAAGATTCATTTGACAGCTGAAGTGCTTTCGCCACCAAGTGGATGATCTGGTTCATCCCCCAATTCAAAAATAAGAACAAAATGATTGCCAGAGGTGTTGCAAGCCTGCTCTTTACCAGTACCGTACGGGACGCGATAATCGACGCATACCCGGCCCCAATCATATTCATCCAGCTGATCAGCACCTCACAGAGAATCAGCACGATCCATTTCCAGTCAAGCTGGAAGTCAAACCACTCCCGCAGAAGTCGCTGCAGCATCGGAAAGAACTGCGCAAACCCCTGGCTCGCTCCAACGTAAGCGGTAAAGCAGAGAAAAAACGAAACAGCAAACAGCACGGATGTCAGCACGATCTGCAGAAACGCCGCCAGAACCTTCGCGCCAAGTATACTCCATGCTGAATACGGCACCATGAAAAGCATATGGCTCTCCTTCGTCCGAAGATCCCGGTTCAGCACCAGAAGGCTCTCAATCCCAACGTATAAGGAACTGAAAAGCCCTGCAAACACGAGAAGCACCATCGCCGTCATCTGCCAGCGTTCTTTTTCCAGCATCGTTCCGACAACAAAAGCCGCTGTCAGAACAATCAGGATTCCACCAATTATCAGCTTTGAAAACAATTGTTTCTTCCATTCATATCTCAATATCTTTCCCATTTTTCCTCGATTCTCCGCAGCACATTCCCATCTGTTTTTTGCGGTACCCGCCGCCTGCGCAGCTTATTTACGTTTCTATTTTCTGCTTTTCACCATATATCGCCAGCCATTCAGGATGATATTCCTAATCCTCCTCACGACCTGGCTGGCTCTGTTAAAGCTTGACATTTTTTCTGTACTTTTACCCGTATATCTTCCGGTACAGATCCGGAATCGACATGCCATAATCCCCGCAAAGCTGCCTTGTATTTCCCTGCAGCTCGATCTGTCCTTCCCGTACAAAGATCGCATCGTCAATCACCTGATCGATCTCATCGACCAGATGAGTGGACATCACGATCGTATTTCCTTCTCCCCTGGTCTCCATGATGGTCTGCATCACATGATCTCTTGCGACCAGATCAATTCCATTGAGTGGTTCATCCAGAAGATACAGCTTTGCATTCCTCGCCAGAGTGGCCGCGAGCTTCAGTTTCGCCGCCATACCGGAGGAAAGCGTCCGTGCCTTATCCGACGGGCTTAAATCCATCCGCTCAAGCAGTTCTCCAAAGCGCTCTTCATCGAAATCCTTAAAAAAGTCCCGGTAATACTTTCCGACATCCGCTATCTTCATATAAGAATAGAAGAATGGCTCTGTCGACATATAGGCAATCTCTGCCTTATCGTGATAAGAAAGCGGATGACCCTCAAAAAAAATCGATCCCTCCCAGCCTTTTACCAGTCCGGCCGTCATTTTCATCCATGTTGTCTTTCCGCTTCCGTTCGGTCCGAGCAGACCATAAATTTTCCCACGCTCCAGATTCAGCGTGATATTCCGAACCGCCTGCTTCTTTCCATAATTCTTTTTTAAATTTCTGCACTCAAGCAGCATCTGCATGCTCCTTCCTTTCCTGGCACATAGGAAAGCGAACCTTTACAATTCGCTTTCGTGACCGCGTTCAAAAATATATTCTGCCTGTTATTTTACACTGCCTTTTACACGGGCACAACGGAAGAAAACCTTAAGTTTTTAAAATCGAAAGTATCGCTTTTTATGATTTATCAGCCTCCTCGCCAGATTTCAATAGCTGGATTTTTTCTACTATTTCTATTATACTGAACAGCGATGATACAAAAAATCCTGATCACAAAGCGTTTCTGTTTTACAAGACACAATTTCTTATGAAGCAAAAGCAAAACAAATATTCGACTTTGCTCTATGCTACATCACTTATTCCTGAAACGGCAGCAGGCAAATGCTTCCCTGGCATACTATTTCGGCAGAAAGGATTTCTTATGATAAAAACAACCTCTGTACTTCCGGATTTCCCGGACTTTCATGAATTTTACGGCTACACGCCGGAAAAAGCACTCTTTTTTGATATCGAGACAACAGGCCTCTCCCACAAATCCGCCTGTGTCTTTCTGATCGGGACGATTCATCTCGAAAACGGCAGCTGGCAGCTCACCCAGTATCTTGCAGAGCATGCCTCCGAGGAAAAACAGCTGCTCGAGACTTTTTTGTCAGACGCAGCGCCGTATGATACGCTCATTCATTTTAATGGTTCTACCTTTGATGTGCCATTTTTAAACGCAAAAGCAAACGCCTATGAACTGACGGGGATTTCTCTGCATGGTGTCTCCGGCAAATCTTCCGGCAGGCAATCCGCTGAGAAATCCGCCTGCCAAACTTCTGGTGCAGCGCATGTTCCGTTTTCCACACATTCCTTTACAGCAGCAGAAAAAAACTCCCTCGACCTCTACCGCACACTCTCCGTCCTGCGGCATCTTCCCGGACAGACAAGTTTGAAACAGTCTGCACTTGAAAAGCTTGCCGGATGGCAGCGCACCGATACCCTGAGCGGAAAACATATGGCTGCCATGTTCCGTTCCTTCGACAAGACGCAGGATCAGGAGCTGCTTCAGCTGATGCTGCTCCACAACCATGACGATCTGGTGGGCATGACAAATCTTCTCCCCCTCGCAGCTTACTGTATGCTTGCGGACGGCGATTTTATCGGTGTGCGCTCTTGTTTTCTCCGCTCCGATGAAAAAGATGCCGTCCCGTCTCTTGAGGTAACGATTCAGCTGCGGGCTCCACTGCCCACTCCACTCTCTCTTTCGCACTTTTCTGACGATCCTGCCGTTTCCTGCAGCTGCGTATGCGATATGATCGTTAAAAATTCTACAGCTGTGCTTCGTTTCCCCGGTTTTCCGTGTGAACTGAAGTATTTTTTCCCGGATTACAAAAATTACTGCTATCTTCCGCTCGAAGATCAGGCAATCCATAAAAGCGTTGCCTCCTATATTGATAAGGAATATCGCGTTCCTGCAAAAGCAGCGACCTGCTATACGCGAAAATCCGACATTTTTTACTGGCAGCCGCAGCCACTTCTCTCTCCTGATTTTCGCGCTTCCTTTGATGCAAAAGCTCACTTTTTTGAGTACAGTGAGAATTTTTCTCATCAGCCAGATCTTCTTCATCCACTTGTGCAGTGCTGTTTTCAGAGATTTTTTTCATAAAAAAAATCTCTCTTTTTATTGCATTTCCAGGAACTCTTTTTTCTAACTTCTCATATGTATGTGTATTAATTAACAAAACAGTTATTTTTTTAACGTATTTCTTTGTGAAAAAAGCTGGATTTTCAGGCTCGTATCTGATATGATTTTCTTAATCGATTATTTATTTCATTTTGCGCTGACCGGATATTTACCATCTATGTCCGTTATCCGCAAAATCATAAGGAAGCCCACCCAGGCTCATAAGGGATGGTTTCTCCTTATGCAGGGAAATAACCGCCCTCTGCAGTCGCCGGATACCCTGATTATGAGGTTCTCCGCTCCCCTGCAGACGAGATATGACAATCAAACAGGAGGTATCGTATGAGTCACAAAACGTTTCGGGGAGGCGTCCATCCAGACGGACACAAAGACCTCTCCAAAGATTGTCCGATCGAAGAATTTCTCCCCAAAGGAGAGCTTGTCTTCCCGGTCAACCAGCACATTGGAAAACCAGCAAAGCCAGTTGTAAAAAAGGGGGATCCCGTTCTTGCCGGCCAGCTGATCGCCGAGGCAGACGGCTTCGTATCCGCAAACATCATCAGTTCCTGCTCCGGCAAAGTAAAAGCCATTGAGGAACGGCACACGGTAAACGGCGGCAGAGCCACCTGCATTGTCATCGAGAATGACGGATTATTTACCCTCGCCCCGGGTGTCGGCACAGAACATGATGACACCTCAATGAGCGGCCCGCAGATTCTGGATGCGATCAAGGCAGCCGGTATCGTCGGTCTTGGCGGCGCCGGATTTCCAACCCACGTAAAACTTGCCCCGCGTAATCCGGAGCAAATTGATTACGTCATTGCAAACGGCTCTGAATGTGAACCTTACATTACCTGCGACGACCAGCTGATGCGCACCAGAAGCGACGGAATCGTGGAAGGTATGCGGCTGGTACTGCGGCTCTTTCCAAATGCAAAAGGCGTAATCGCCATCGAAGACAACAAACCAGAGGCAATCGCAGCCATGACAAAGGCCTGCGCTTCCGATTCCAATATTTCTGTACTTGAAGTGAAAGCAAAATACCCGGAAGGCGGCGAACGAAACCTGATCGGCGTTGTCACCGGAAGACAGCTGCGTTTCGGACAGCTTCCGGCAGATCTGGGCTGTGTCGTCTGCAACGTCAGTTCCTTAAACGCCATCTACCGCGCAGTCTGTAAATCAGAACCTCTGATGACCCGTCTCTTTACCGTATCCGGTGACGCCGTTGTAAAACCACACACGATGGAAGTACGGATCGGCACTTCCTGCAGGGAACTGCTTGAGGCAGCAGGCGGCATCAAACCGGAATGTACCGCCAAAAAGATTCTCTGCGGCGGTCCAATGATGGGAATTGCCATGTCGACACTCGATGTCCCGATCGCCAAGAACAACAATGCACTGACGGTTCTCGCGGAGGATGAAGTTGAACTCGCTGAAAATCAGATGACTGCCTGCCTGCGCTGCGGCCGCTGCGGCCACGTCTGTCCGATCGGTCTTGTACCGCAGATGATGGCTGAGGCCGCCGAGCGAAAGGATTATGAACGATACGAGAAAAAGCTGTACGGGCTGGACTGCATTGCCTGTGGTTCCTGCACCTACATCTGCCCGGCCAAGCGCCCGCTGATGCAGCTGTTCAAACAGACGAAAGCCTCGATCATGGCCGCAAAAAGAAAGTGAGGGAACGGAAAATGAATGAAAAACTACTGAACATGTCTTCCAGTCCTCACATCCGTCATCGCCTGACCACCGGCGCTGTGATGACCGATGTGGTACTGGCTTTGCTTCCGGCTGCCGTGTTCGGCATTTACCGCTACGGCATCCATGCTTTTCTGATCCTGCTGATCAGTGTCGCTTCCGCAGTAGCTACGGAATTTCTCTATGACAAAGCAGCCAGAAAGCCAATGACGGTCAAGGACGGCAGCGCTGTTGTTACCGGCCTGCTCCTGGGCCTTTCGCTCTCCCCGGCCGTACCTCTCTACCTTCCGTGTCTTGGATCCGTCTTCGCAATTCTGTTTGTCAAATGCTTTTTCGGCGGACTCGGCAAGAACTTCATGAACCCGGCTCTGACCGGACGCTGCTTTTTGCTGATCTCCTTCGGAAGTGCCATGACAAATTTCTCTGTCGACGGCATGAGTTCTGCTACCCCGCTTGCCGCACTGCGTGCCGGTGAAGCTGTAAGTCTTTCCCAGACTGCACTCGGTTACACGGCCGGCGTGATCGGCGGAAGTGCAGTTGCCCTTCTGATCGGTGGGATCTTCCTGCTGATCACCGGAGGCATCACGATCGAGATCCCGGCTGCTTTTGTGGCTGCGTTTGCTGTATTTATGGGACTCTTCGGCGGACATGGCTTTGATCCGAATTATCTGCTGATCCATATCTGCGGCGGCGGTGTACTGATGGGAGCTTTCTTTATGGCGACCGATCCGGTCACCAGCCCGGTCACTTCCCGCGGCCAGCTGCTTTACGGCGCGATCACTGGTATTCTTGCCGGGCTCTTCCGTGTCTATGGAAGCTCTGCCGATTCCGTCAGCTATGCAATCATCATCGCAAATATGGTCGTTCCGTTTATCGATAAGATTTCTGTCCCGAAACCGCTCGGCTATCGCGCCGCATCCGGAAAGCCACAGTTTCCAAAGGCTGCTGTCAACCTGACGATCATCACCCTGTGTGCCGGACTTGCACTCAGCAGTGTTTATCTCCTGACCAGGGATAAAATCGACGAGCAGAAGCTTGCTGCAAATGCAGCTTCCTACAAAGAAGTCTGCCCGGATGCAGAAACCTTTGTGACTGACGACACGATCAATGCAAAGATCGAAGCCCTCGGAGGCGACATTTACGACGAGAAATTCGGCAAGACCTATATCAACAGCGTCATGGTTGGAAAAGACGCTTCGGATGCGACCGTCGGATACGTCATCAGCGTCTCCAGCGGTGACGGATATGATGGAACCATCACACTCTCCGTCGGGCTTGACACAGAAGGCACCGTACTCGGCATCTCCTTCACTGAGCTGCATGAGACGGCCGGTATGGGTATGCTCTGCGGCGAGGATGCATTCCGCAGTCAGTTTGCAGGAGTCAATACCGACGCATTTACTTTAAACAAGGCCGGCGGCTCCACCACAGACAATGAGATCGACTCCGTCTCCGGCGCATCGACCTCTTCCGGTGCTGTTGTAAATGCAGTCAACACTGCGCTTGCTTTCTATGCATCGTCAATCCAATAAGGAGGGGACAGACTATGAATAAATATGTAGAACGACTTTACAACGGCGTGGTGAAGGAAAATCCCAGCCTTGTCCTGATGCTCGGCATGTGTCCGACTCTGGCTGTCACCACCTCCGCCATCAACGGAATCGGCATGGGGCTTTCCACCCTTGCGGTTCTGATCTTTTCCAACCTAATCATCTCTCTGATGCGGAAGATCATTCCGGATCAGGTACGCCTTCCGGCTTACATCGTCATTGTAGCTTCTCTCGTTACAGTTGTTGATCTGCTGCTTCAGGCATACGCTCCCGGGCTGTACGCTTCGCTTGGCATTTACATCCCGCTGATCGTCGTAAACTGCATCATTCTCGGCCGTGCAGAAGCTTATGCAAACAAGGTCGGACCGGGACTTGCACTTTTCGACGGGCTTGGAATGGGTCTTGGCTTTACGGTTGCACTGACTCTGATCGGCATGATCCGTGAACTGCTCGGCTCAGGAAAACTCTTCGGACTTTCTATCCTTCCGGAATCCGTATCACCGATCGCAATCTTTGTAAAGGCTCCCGGCGCATTTCTCGTCATCGCGCTGATTATCGCAGTCATGAATGCCTTACATATCAAGAACAATTCTGCAGACCTTATCAAGGGCTGTGACGGCTGTTGCAACCACTGCAGCAAATCCGGCTGCCAGAATGAGAATAAGGAGGGATGAGCCATATGAATACATCATTGATCCTGATCATCATTACCACGGCTCTCGTCAACAACGTCGTACTGAGTCAGTTTCTCGGAATCTGCTCCTTCCTCGGCGTTTCCAAACAGATCAAGACTTCCTTAAGTCTTGGAGTAGCCGTTATCTTTGTTATCACACTTTCTTCAGGCGTAGCCAGCCTGCTGTACGATTTCCTGCTGGTTCCGCTGCACCTGGAATACCTGGAAACCATTGTCTTTATTCTCGTCATTGCAGCGCTCGTACAGATCGTTGAGATGTTCCTGAAAAAGACTTCACCGGCGATCTACAATGCGCTTGGAATCTATCTACCTCTGATCACTACCAACTGCGCCGTGCTCGGTGTCGCTCTGACCAACGTGCAGGACGGTTACAATTTCATTCAGAGTGTGACTGCAGGTTTCGGTACGGCAGTCGGCTACACGATCTCGATCGTACTGCTTGCCGGCATCCGCGAACGAATCGATGAAGCAAGTGTTCCGCTTCCGTTCCGCGGTGCCCCTGTCGTACTTCTGTCCGCAGCCCTGATGTCCATCGCATTCATGGGATTTGCCGGACTGTCACTGTAAGCGAATGGTTTGCGGCTGAGGGCGGAACTGATTTCCGTTCTCACTAACGCGAAATCCAGGATAGGAGGTACTTATGTCATCAATCATTGTTGCCACACTTGCTGTGGCTGTCATTGGCATGCTGATCGGCATTCTGCTGGTCACAGTCGATAAAAAATTTAAAGTAGAAGTAGATGAGAAACAGGTAGCGATCCGCGAATGCCTGCCGGGCAACAATTGCGGCGGCTGCGGTTATGCCGGATGTGATGCGCTTGCATCAGCTATTGCAAATCAGGAAGCACCGGTAAATGCCTGTCCGGTCGGCGGTGATCCTGTCGCAGAAAAGATCAGCCGTCTGCTCGGCCTTCAGATGGAAAAAACAGAAAAAGTCGCCGCTTATGTCAAATGCTCCGGAGACTGCGAAAATGCAGCAGCCAGATGCCGTTACGTCGGCATCCACGACTGCGCTTCCGCTGCCAGCAGCGGGCTTTCCCCGTGGACCTGCGACTATGGCTGTATCGGCTTTGGCACCTGTGCTTCCGCTTGTCCGTTCGGTGCAATTACCGTCAATCAGGGTGTTGCAAGCGTGGACCGTTCCAAATGCAAGGCCTGTGGAAAATGTATTGCTGCCTGTCCGCGGCACCTGATCGAGCTCGTCCCGGAATCTGCCGTCTATGCGGTACGCTGCTCCAGCCACGACCGCGGTGCCGCAGTTAAGAAAGTCTGCAAGGCTGGCTGTCTCGCCTGCAAGCTGTGTGAAAAACAGTGCGAATCCGGCGCAATCACCGTTGAAAATAATGTGGCTCATATCGATTATGAGAAATGTACAAAATGTGGAAAATGTGCGGAGAAATGCCCGGCGGGTGTTATCCGAAAGAAAGATGTGAGCTGATTTTCCAAAGACAACTTCTTTGATGTAAAACGGACATTCCAATCCGCTTCGCTACTTGTAGGATCATAAGGAATCCAGGCTCGTAAGGAATCCTCCCGTAAACGGATCCCTCCTTACAAGATTCCGCAAGCGGGTTACCCTTATGATATTTCATGAACGCAGTCGCTTCGCGACCTGTCGTTCAAAACAAACATTTACAGTGTCAGAAAAGGGCTTCCGGAAATTTTCCGGAAGCCCTTTTGTATGTTTTGATTATTTTATTCTCGGATCTGACCAGGAGAAAGAATTACTCCTCGTCCTCTGCCGGAGCCTGGTTCTCAAGAGCCTTCATGCTCAGGCTGATCTTCTTATCCTCGCCGTTGAAATCTACCACCTTAGCAGTGATCACCTGGCCAACTTTCAGGATGTCGGACGGCTTCTCAACGTGCTCACGGGAGATCTGGGATACATGAAGCAGAGCGTCTACACCCGGCTCAAGCTCAACGAATGCACCGAAGTCGGTCATTCTTGCTACACGGCCTTCTACTACGCTGCCTGCTGCATACTTGTCTGCTGCGGTAAGCCACGGATTCTGATCCTCAAATTTCAGGCTCAGAGCGATCTTGTCGCCATTGATATCTTTGATCAGGACTTTCAGCTTCTCGCCTACCTTAAATACTTTCTTCGGGTTCTCAACATGACCCCAGGACATCTCAGAGATGTGAAGCAGTCCATCTGCACCGCCAAGGTCGATGAATGCACCGAAATCAGTAACATTCTTTACAACACCTTCTACCACATCACCAACGTGGATTCTCTCAAAGAGCTCTTTCTGCATCTCAGCTTTCTTTGCTACAAGAAGCTGCTTGCGGTCGCCGATGATTCTTCTTCTGCGCGGATTGAACTCTGTGATCACAAATTCGATCTCCTGTCCTGCATACTTCTCAAGATTCTTCTCGTAAGTATCAGAAACAAGGCTTGCCGGGATGAATACTCTTGCCTCGTCAACAACAACGCTCAGACCGCCTGTCAGTACCTGTACGACCGGTGCTTTCAGAACTTCCTGTGTGTTGAATGCCTCTTCCAGTCTCTTATTGCCCTTCTCAGCAGCAAGACGCTTATAGGTAAGAAGCACCTGACCATCTCCGTCATTTACCTTTAAAACCTTTGCTTCCATCTTGTCACCAGTATGGACAAGCTCGCGAAGGTCTGCATTAGAATCATTTGTATATTCGCTTCTGGTAATGATACCGTCAGCCTTATATCCAATGTTCAAGATGATTTCATCTTCTTTGACATCAATAACAGTGCCTTCGACTACCTCTCCATTATGAATTGTTTTGAATGATTCTTCCAGCATTTGTTCAAAACTTAAATCTGACATTGTTTTGAAACCTCCTCAATTAAATTATTTGGGGTCGATGCCCCTGCTGTAATACCTACGCAACCCCTGGATGGCAATCGCCGAATATCCAAATCTTTCAGTGTTTGTATATGGTAAGTATTTGCACATTCTTTCTTGCATATTTCGAATAGCTTTCTCGTATTTGAGCTGTGGCTGCCTCCGATCACGATCATACTGTCGACCTGACCTGCGATCTGCCTGGCCTCAGACTGCCGTTCTTCTGTGGCGCTACATATCGTATTCAAAATATCTAATTTATCATACCTCATTTTGGAGATAATTTCAACCAATTTATCAAATTTCTTGTAATTAAATGTCGTTTGCGATACGACGCAGATTGCCGGATGCGGCTCGCGCAGAAACGCTTCTGCTTCTGCTTCCTCTCCGATCACCGTCACCGGAGTACTGCACCACCCTTTGATGCCCTCCACCTCCGGGTGACCGTCATTTCCGATGATCACGATCTCCCGGCCCTCAGCACTATGGCTCTGCACGATCCGGTGAATTTTTTTCACAAACGGACAGGTCGCATCTATCATTTCGAGCCCCTGTGCTTCGATCAGCCTGTAAATTCTTTCCGGCACTCCATGTGAACGGATGATCACGGTTCCTTCTTTCAGTTTTCGGAGTTCCTCCTCTGTTTCTACGATCCGTACTCCCTTTTCCACAAGCTCCCGGACCACCTCCTCATTGTGGATGATCGGTCCATACGTATAAATCGGCTTTTTTCCTTCTTCGATCTGACGGTATACCTGATCGACCGCGCGCTTCACGCCAAAACAGAACCCTGCCGTCTTTGCTACGATAACTTTCATGCCATACGCTCCCTCGCAAGCATTACAATGTGATCAACCACTTCCTCAATCGTCATCTCAGATGAATCCAGGTAAACCGCATCTTCTGCCTGGCAAAGCGGCGAGACATCCCGGTGCATATCGCGATAATCTCTGTTTTCTACATCCTTTTCCACCTCTGCAAGTGTCTGGTCCTTCTGTCCTTTGGCCAGATACTCTTTGTAGCGGCGCAGCGCCCGTACCTCTACACTGGCGGTCAGATATATTTTCAGCTGCGCATGCGGCAGAATCGTCGTTCCGATGTCTCGCCCGTCCATCAGTACATTTTCTCTTGCCGCAAGGTCTCTTTGCAGATCGGTCAGCTTTGCGCGTACCTGTGCGATTGCTGAACTGCGGCTCGTCATGTCGCTGACCTCCTCCGTCCGGATCAGATTCGATACATTCTCTCCGTTTAAGTAAACCTGCTGTACGCCGCCTTCATAGCTGATCTCCACAGAAATCTCCGCGAGCCTTGCGTTTAACGCCGCCTCATCCGCGATATCGGTATTACTGCGCAGAAGTCCGAGTGCGATCGCCCGGTACATCGCCCCGGTGTCTACATAAATAAATGAAAGTTTTTCTGCCGCACGTTTCGCGATCGTACTTTTTCCGGCCCCCGCCGGTCCATCGATTGCAATATTAAAACTCATACATTTCTTCCTCTTTTTCTTTCTAATGTACTTTCAGAATCTTTCTATACTTACCGCTCACCGGACTGTCTTTTATCATCCGGGCGATCTTTTCAGCGGATTCCTCTTCCGGCCGCATGGCCCGTTGCCCATGCGATCTGCAGGTTAAATCCACCGGTCACCGCGTCAAGATCAAGCACTTCACCGGCAAAATACAGTCCGGATATCTTCTTCGATTCCATCGTACCAGGATCAATTTCTTTTACACTGACACCTCCACGTGTCACTACTGCCTCATTATAACCGCGAAGACGGGTAAGGGTCAATGGGAACTGCTTTGTAATTTCAACCAGGTGTTTCCGCTCTTCCTTTGAGATATCGTGCACCGGTTTCTCCTCCGGAATCCCACAAAGTTCTATGATGACAGGGATCAGCTTTGCCGGGTACAGCGTACCGATCACATTTTTGAACTGTTTGTTTTTTGCCGCCTCAAACTCACGCAGAATCCGTGCATCGAGCTGTTCTTCACTCAGCGCCGGTTTTAAATTGATCCGCATTGCAAGCGGATGTCCCGCAAGTTTTTTTTGGATCACACTGCTTGCTGTCAGGATCAGTGGGCCGGTCACGCCGTAATGCGTAAAGAGCATCTCGCCGAACTCGCGGTACAATTCTTTCTTTCCATCGAGGATCGTCACCTCCACATTCCGAAGGGAAAGCCCCTGTAAACGCGGAACCCATTCCTCTGCCGCCTCAATCGGTACCAGAGACGGAGAACATTCCGTTACACGAAGCCCCAGCTCCTTTGCAAATCGGTATCCGTCACCAGTCGAACCGGTCGACGCATAAGACAATCCACCGGTCGCCACAATGACCGCATCCGCTTCAAGACGCGTACCATCCTTTTTCCTCACGCCGCAGACACATACCCCGGATTTTTCACCGGAACTCTCCTTCGTCAGGATCCCTGCTGCTTCCGTGTGCAGGCAGATGCGCACACCGCACTCTTTCAGTCTCCGATTCAGTGCCAGGATGACATCTGATGAGTGATCAGAAACCGGGAAGACACGATTGCCGCGCTCTGTCTTTGTTTTCATCCCTGAATTTTCAAAAAATTCGATCGTATCCTGACTGGTAAAACCATAAAATGCGCTGTACAGAAATTTCTGGTTGACACACGTTGCCTCCAGCAGATCTTCCACCTCGCAGTTGTTCGTCAGATTACAGCGGCCCTTTCCGGTAATATAAATCTTTTTGCCCAGTTTTTCATTCTTCTCCAGCAAAGTGACTTGATGTCCATCCTCCGCCGCGGCAATGGCAGCCATCATACCGGCTGCGCCACCTCCGATTACGATTACTTTACTCATTCTTCTGTTCCTTCTTCTGTTCCTTTTTCTCTTCCTTTCCCCGGGCAGCCTCTATTCACCGCCCTGATCCTCCGTACTTCGTCCTTCTGACACTTTCTCCTCAGAATCCTGTGTTTCGTCTGGCTCTACCTTTCGCCATGCACCGTTGCAGATCTCATTTTTATCCTTTTTCACACTGCTCTTCACAGCGTCCGAATCGCCTGCCTCCTCTTCCTTCTGAGCACTTCCATTTTTCAGGGTAAACCAGAATTCCACGCCATCCGGGCGGTTCTCAACGCCATATTTTTGATTCAGCGATTCCATGATTGCCTTTACAATGGAAAGTCCAACGCCGCTTCCACCATATTCACGGGTTCTCGCCTTATCCACCTTATAGAATTTATCCCAGATCTGGCCGATATCAGCCTCCGGGATCTGCTCTCCGGTATTAAATACAGACACACGTACCTGTTCTGTATCCTGCTCCACACGCACTTCAATCTTTTTCGCTCCGCTTACGTGGTTCAGCGCATTGCTCAGATAATTTGTGATGACCTCTTCGATTTTAAATTCGTCACCCCACGCATACACACTGTCCTTTCCACTGTAGGAAATCTGTGCCTCTTTCTGCTGTGCCAGAATCGCGATCGACTGGATCTTGTTTTTCAGAAGCATCGCAAGATCAAACCGCTCCATCACAATCTTGTCATTGCCGAACTCCAGCTGATTTAACGTCAGCAGCTTCTGGACCATCGTATTCATCTTAGACGCCTCGTCCATAATGACCTCACAGTAAAAGTCGCGGCTCTCCGCATCGTCATTGATGCATTCGGCAAGTCCTTCTGCATAACCCTGGATCAGCGCGATCGGCGTTTTAAGCTCATGAGAAACGTTCGAGAGGAACTCTTTGCGCATATCGTCGATCTTCTGCTTTTTCTGGATATCCTGCTGCAGCTCATTATTTGCCGTCAGAAGCTCCGAATACGCTTTTTCCAGATTCTCTGACATCCGGTTGAAATGCTCGCCCAGCTGTCCGATCTCATTGCTTCCTCCGCTTGTATATTTTGCATCAAAATCAAGCTCTGCCATCCGTTTCGACAGCTCCGTCAGCTCATGCAGCGGCTTCGTGACACGCCGCGAGATCAGCCAGACAATTACAACAGCAAGTACGATACCTGCCAGACAGATATATTTAATAAATTCCGAGCAGACGCGCACATTTTCTGTTACGCCTTCTACGTTGAAACGCATCATAAAATAAAAATCTTTATCCAGGCTTCCCCACATCTCGAGGTATTCAAGCCCAACCTCAGAATCTTCTTTCCGCTGGATCGTATAGGAATCGTTGTGCTCCAGTACATTTCCCTCGTCAACTCCGATCTGGTAGCCGTTTAATCTGGCCAGCATCAGATTAATCAGATCGCTGCCGGTCCACATCGTCCGAAGCAGAATCTTGTTATTGTGATCCACAACAACCAGCGAAATACCGTTCGTTACGCAGACCGTCGTCAGTTCTCTCATCGGCTCTTCTTCCAGGCCGCCCTCATCCGTGATATTTTCATTCAGCATATTGTAGGCATCCACAAGCACCTGCTGCTTGCGCATGTAGTAATAGCTCTCCAGAAAAAAAGAGGTAACGAAGTAATTAATCAGAAACAGCGCACCGATCAGTGCCGTAAAGCACAAAGTCAGCTGTCTTCTCAGCGACATGTTCATCTTCCGTCACCCTTCCACTTCGAATTTATATCCCATGCCCCAGATTGTCTTAATGTAATCCCCCTTGTCTCCGAGTTTGCTGCGCAGCTTTTTGACGTGTGTATCAATGGTGCGCGCATCTCCGAAATAGTCATAATTCCAGACACTGTTTAATATCTTCTCTCTTGAAAGTGCAATGCCCTGATTTTCCATGAAATAAGTCAGAAGTTCAAATTCTTTGTAGCTTAAATCGATCGCCCTGCCGTCGATCGTGACTTCATGCGCTGCCTTGTTGATCTCAATTCCGCCTGCACGCAGCACATCATCCGCTGCAAGTCCGCTCGTTCTGCGCAGGATCGCTTCCACGCGCGCCACCAAGATCTTCGGGCTGAATGGTTTGGAAATATATTCATCCACACCAAGCTCGAAGCCGAGCAGCTCGTCCCGTTCATCGCTCTTTGCTGTCAGCATGATGATCGGCACTTTTGAATAGGCTCGGATCTCGCGGCATACCTGCCAGCCGTCCATTTTCGGCATCATCACATCCAGGATCACAAGCGCGACATCCTTCGTATCAAAAAACAGATCCACCGCTTCTGCGCCATCCCCGGCTTCCAGCACTTCAAAATCCTTCTTCACCAGGAAATCCCGCACCAGCTTCCGCATTCTGCTCTCGTCGTCCACTACAAGAATCTTCAGTCGTTCCATACTCATTTCCTCCGCTCTTTTTCATCAAAACAGATATTCGCAATCCGCTTTTTCCCGTTTTCTACCTTTTATCATACCCTGTTTTTTTGTCTATTCTGTGTTTTTTATGCGGTATTTCCTTGTATTCCTGGCTTGATCCTTTCGCAATCCGGCTAAGTTAAGCCAAAACGACATTCGTAATCTACTTCACTTCCCGACTCAGTTAAATCGATCCAGAGCCATCAAAATAAAGCTTACCAGCAGCAGCACGCAGGAGACCCAGATCACGCGGATTCCATAATTTACAGAAAGGACACCGCCAATGCCTGCTCCGATCGCAAACAGAAAAATCACGCCAAAATAATAAGACGCCTGCCGCAGCTGTCCTTTTTTATGTTCTCTTAAATAAACGGACAGCGCCTCCATGCCTCCGCGCAGGTTTCCGATGCACATCGTGCTTGCATAAGAATAACCGCCGACCTTCCGGAACGTCTGTACCTGCATTGCACAGGACAGTGAAACAAGTACCGTCGCTGCCACATTAAAAGAAGCCGGAATAAATCCAACTGCAAATAAGATTGCGATCTCCGCGAGCAGAATCCCCTGTCTCCAGTGCATCTTCTTTGCATATTTATATCGATGCTGGATCTGCTCGGAAATCAGGACGCCAAGCGCAAATGCCACTACCGGCACAAAATAATGCAGGCATCTGCCCCACTCTCCCTGCATCAGATGCTGACTCATCAGCACAATATTTCCCGTCTGTGCATTTGAAAAAACACCGTCCCTGCAGTTATACGTATAAGCATCCTGAAAGCCTCCTGACAGTGCAAGAAACGCACTCGTGCAAAACGCCTCCGAATAATGTTCCTGAGAAGTCAGCCGGAAATGTCCTGTTTTTTTTGCCTCACTCATAAAAATTCCCTCTTTCGTTTTTATTTCCGCAGGCTCTATACCAACCGCTATTCTACCATTCCCATCCGGCTCTGTCCAGCCCTTTTCCCCTTTTCCGGTTTTGCCCTGCAGATATCCATAATCTTGCCTGACTCGGGTCAAAGCGGATATTCGCAATCCGCTTCGCTACTTGCTCATAACCGAGCAGCTGCTTCGCAGCTTATCAGGAGTGGCTTGTACCACTCCTGATACAAGCAAGTCCCTACCCACTGCTTATTGCTCCGCGCAATTGAAGCAGGGGACTTGCCTGACTCGGTTAAAAAAGGATCGGTTTCTCCTGGCCCAAACCGCCGGAAAAACCGATCCTTCGTAATTATTCTGTCAAATGAACGCTCTGAAGCAGACAGCCGCAGTTACATCAGAATGTACTTTAAAATAAACAGTACGGCAAGCACTGCCATCACCGGTCCGACTTTTTTCTTCTTTCCGGTTACAAGGTTAATTACCACATAAGAGATAACTCCCATTGCGATTCCCTCGGAAATGCTGTAGAAAAACGGCATTGCGATAATACAGATAAATGCCGGAATCCCCTCTGCCGCATCCTTGAAATCGATCTCAGTCACTGCTCCCAGCATGTAGAAACCAACGATGATCAGCGCCGGAGCCGTCGCAAAGGATGGGATTGCGAGGAAGATCGGGGACAGGAACAAAGAGAGCAGGAAAAGAATACCGGTTGTCAGAGAAGTCAGACCGGTACGGCCGCCCTCAGATACACCAGAAGCACTCTCAACAAAGGTCGTAACCGTGGAGGTACCAAGTACGGCTCCGGCCGTTGTTCCGATCGCATCTGCCATCAGCGCACCTTTGATACGCGGGAGCTTTCCATCCTTATCCAGCATATCTGCCTTGGAAGCCACACCGATCAGAGTTCCCAGCGTATCGAAAATGTCTACAAACAGAAATGCAAATACGATAACGATAAACTCCAGAATGGAAACACCCTGAAGACTGAATTTTGCAAAGATCGGCGCAATGCCTGGAATTGAGATTCCTGCTGAAAAATCCGGAAGCAGGCTGTAGAAACCAAGTTCTGCGCTCGGCACATACACACCGGTCAGCTGACAGATGATTCCGAGCAGCCAGGTGATCAGGATGCCCCAGAGAATATTTCCCTTTACATTTCTGGCAACCAGAACTGCGGTGATAATAACACCGATGATCGCAAGAAGCACCGTAATCCCGGCATCATTCCACGTTGCCTGCACGCCGCCTGTCAAGGTTGCGTTATAGCCATCCAGAGAAAACAGGCTTAACAGTGTCGAGCTTCCGATAACAATTTTTGCATTCTGTAGACCGATGAATGTAATAAAAAGTCCGATGCCGACACTGACTGCCTTTTTCAGATTAAACGGGATGGCATTGAAAATCGCCTCGCGCACGTTAAAAAGCGAAAGCAGAATAAAAATGATGCCCTCAGTAAGTACAGCTGCAAGCGCTACCTGCCAGGAATATCCCATGCCAAGTACAACGGTATACGCAAAGTATGCATTCAATCCCATGCCCGGAGCCAGTGCAAACGGATAATTTGCGAACAATGCCATGCATAGTGTACCAATAAAAGCAGCCACTGCTGTCGCGGTAAATACCGCACCGTGATCCATTCCGGCTGCGGCCAGAATGTTCGGATTTACTGCAAGAATATACGCCATCGTCATAAATGAGGTGATTCCTGCCATGATCTCTGTTTTTGCATCTGTGTGATTTTCTTTCAGATGAAAAAATTTTTCAAGACTCATCTTGATTTTCCTCCCTTGTGATTCTTATGTACTCCCGGAATCCTTTTGCGCCTGATTTTGCGAGAAGAATTTCGCGAATACATTTTTTATAATCATTCCGGGAAACGACCGGTCTTATACGCTTCCTGGAAGAATTATCTGGTTCAGGCGCACGAAAAAGCTGCGAAACCGCGCAAAAAATAACGGCATCGCATATTGCATCATATACAATGCCGTTATTTTTCTAAAAATGTTACATTACGGGAGCAGACGCATTTAAATGCGTCTGCAAATTATAAGGGATCCTCCCAATTTTCAGAGGGCTACTCATAAGGGATCCTCCCACTGACGCGGGTCCCTCCTTATGAGATTCCTTATAATATTGGACTAGACGGGAGTCGAACCCGTGTCCGAAAGCCAGTCCACTGTCCTTCTACTATCATAGTCGGTTATTTGACATTCCCTCCGGCAGGCGACAACAGACAGCCTTCTGCTTTCAGTAGCTTCATGATACGCCCATATGCGCAAAGCTTAACATATGTCGTTTCCTGCATCATCGATGCCTGGGTCACAAAGTGCAGGTGCTCTGTGTCAGACAGCTGCCATTAGGCAGCGTATGCTAAATTATCTTCAGCGTTTAATTTTAATTTGTGATTTGACGCATCAACCTGCGGATAGCTTCTCCAGCTTCATAACCCCCGTCGAAACCTTTACTAGCCCCGGGGACCTGACAGAGCAAAACTTGCTCCCGGTTCTTTTGCCTGATCTTCAGTATATAGACTTCACATCTGATTGTCAACCGAATTTTTCTGTTTTCTGTCTCCGAAGCACTTTTTCAGTACAGATTCCGCACCTTAAATTCTTTCTCTGCCTCACGTCTCTGATCTTTCTTCGCGATATCCTGACGTTTGTCATACAGCTTCTTTCCTTTTGCCAGGCCGATCTCCACTTTGGCAAGGCTGCCCTTGAAATAAACACGCAGCGGCACAAGAGTATAGCCTTTCTCCGCGATCTTGCCAAGCATCTTGTTGATTTCCTTTTTGTGAAGCAGCAGTTTTTTCACACGCAGCGGATCTTTGTTGAAAATATTACCCTTTTCGTACGGGCTGATGTGCATACCGTAGATCAGCACCTCCCCGTTTTCGATGCGGATAAAGGACTCTTTGATGCTGCATTTTCCCATACGCAGGGATTTTACCTCCGTGCCGTGAAGTGAGATGCCTGCCTCATACTTTTCTTCAATAAAATAATCATGGTAGGCCTTTTTATTGTTTGCAATCAGCTTGCCTGCATCTGCCATGCCTGTTCCCCCTCCCTGGCGGTTCTGGTTTCCGCCTTATCCTCTTATCACATACATATTTGGTAACTGTTCAGAGCCAACCTCCAAAATGCTACGCATTTCGTCGGTGTGGCGTATCCGCCAAATAAAATTTCAAAAACAGGCTTAAAAATGCAAGCATTTTCCGCCTGTTTTATGAAATTTTGCTTGGCTCTGAACAGTTACCATATTTGTAAAGCTGACAATAACGCGGACATTCACAATCCGCCTTCCTTTCTTACTGACGAGTGTTAGCGCTTTGCACTCAGATTTCCGGTTCCTCCGCCAGTTCAAAATCCACGGTTTTCTGCGCTTTATTTGCATCGATCACCCGCACATGGACCGGATCTCCGAGCCGGAAGACGCGCCCCGTGTCAATTCCGTACATTTCATACGTTTCTTCTTTGTAATAATAACGGTCATCGTACATTTTGCTTACATGGATCAACCCCTCCACCGTGTTCGGAAGTTCCGCATAGATGCCGTAGGATGTAATGCCAGAGACAACTGCATCAAACTCCTCACCAATGTGACGCTCCATATACTCAGCCTTCTTCATTTTTACCGTTTCACGCTCCGCCTCATCCGCACGGCGTTCCGTTTGGCTGCAATGTTCCGCGACCGACGGCAGAAGCTCCGCATAATGCGTGATCCGCTCTTCTTTCATCCGCCCCCGCAGCACTTCCTTCATAATGCGGTGGATCTGCAGATCCGGATAACGGCGGATCGGAGAAGTAAAATGACAGTAATATTTCGCTGCAAGTCCAAAATGACCGCTACACTCCGGTGTGTACTGTGCCTGCTTCATTGAGCGCAGCACGAGCCGGCTGACCATCCGCTCCTCCGGCGTATCCGCAATTTTCTCAAGCAGCTTCTGGATCTCCTTCGGATGTACTTCATCCGAAACACCTTTCAGCCCGTACCCAAAGCCGGCAGTAAATGCGGACAGCTGCCGGATGCGGTCCGGCTCTGGCGTATCATGAGTCCGGTAAAGGAACGGAACCTGCTGCCAGTAAAAATCCTCCGCCACCGTCTCATTCGCCGCCAGCATAAAATCTTCGATCATTTTTGTGGCAACATTCCGGTCATAAGCACGGATCTCGACCGGAATCCCCTTTTCGTCAAGAATAATCTTCGCCTCCGGGAAATCGAAGTCGATGGCTCCACGTTTTCTCCTCTTTTCCCGCAAAACTCCGGAAAGCACTGCCATCTGTTCAAACATCGGCACAAGCTCCGCACACATTTCACACAGCTTCCCGTCATGATCCTTCAGGATCTTTTTCACTTCCGTGTACGACATTCTCCGGTCAACGCGAATCACAGATTCCACGATTTCATGAGAAAGAACGGTTCCTTTTTCGTCAATCTCCATGAGCACACTCATTGCCAGCCGGTCTTCTCCCGCATTTAACGAACAAATGCCGTTTGAGAGCCGCATGGGCAGCATCGGGATCACGCGGTCTGCAAGATACACGCTCGTTCCGCGCGTGAATGCCTCCCGGTCCAGTGCACTTTTCTCCTGTACATAATTTGCCACATCTGCGATATGCACGCCCAGATGATAATGTGTTCCGTCAAACGTAAGGGAAACGGCATCGTCCAGATCTTTTGCATCCTCCCCGTCAATCGTCACCATCTGTATGCCGCGCAGATCCGTTCTGCCTTCCAGGTCACTCTCCTGCACCTTATCCGGAACGCGCTCCGCCTGGCGCATTACCTTTTCCGGGAATTCATTCGGGAGATCGTACGCATATACGACCGACAAGATATCGGTGCCCGGATCCTGGATGTGGCCGATGATCTCCGTCACCTTTCCCTCCGGCTTATGATCTTTATCCCCATAGGAAAGAATCTCCACCTTCACTTTATGGCCGCTCACTGCGCCTTTACTGCGTTCTTCTGCCACAAAAACATCGGTCGTGATGCGCTGATTATCCGGAATCACAAAGCCATAACCGCCGCGTCCCTTCTGATACGTACCGATCAGCTCACGGATGCCATGCTCCAGAATCTGCACAACCGCACCTTCCTGCCTTTTTCCCAAAGACGGCGGAAGCAGCAGTACCCGCACCGTATCTTCATGCAGCGCACCGCCAATATGTTCTTCCGCGATAAAAATATCCTCCTCGCGGTCCTCCACCTCCACAAATCCAAATCCACGCGGATGCGCGATAAAACGCCCGACAACATATTTCGCAGTAGATTTGCGATATTTTCCTTTTACAGATACCTCCGCCTTTCCCTCCAGGATCAATGCATCCAGCACATCCTTCAACTCCTGGCGGTTTTCTTTCGGTATCTGAAGCAGCATTGCCATCTCTTTTAGCTTCATCGGCACATACTGTTTGTCACATAACATATCATGAATCACCTTTTTCCGGCGTTCAAACTGTTCTTCTGTCTGTTTCATATCTTTCTCTCTACTTTTCTTTTTCTTCTCTTACAGCCCGACTGATTCTGATATCAAAGCGGATGTTCACAATTCGCTCCGCAGCTTATCAGGAGTGGCTTGTACCACTCCTGATACAAGCAAGTCCCCACCCACTGCTTATTGCTCCGCGCAACCCCGCAGGTGACTTGCTTGACTCGGTTAAAAAGAAAAGGACCGGTGCATCTGCATCAGTCCTCCGCTTCTTTGGAAACACAGGTTCAAACCGGCAGATCAAAAATGCTCTGCCTGCCAGCTTAACAAAGCCAACCTGTGATTTAGAAATTCAAATTCAGAATAACGGCAAGCACGATAAATAATACGGCCAAAACCGTCGTAAACTGAACCAGCTTTCCTTCCATGGAACGTGATTTATTCTTGCTCCAGTAAGTATCTCCGATACCACCGATCGCGCCCAGTCCTGCGTCTTTTCCCTGCTGAGCCAGAACAACCACCGTCAATGCAATGCATACCAGCACAAAAATAATGGTAATAAAAGTTCTCACGGTACACTACACCTCCTACGTCAAACATGTTCAGTGTATCACAGGCCATTTAATATTTCAACTGTTTTTTCTATGAATTAAATACTGAATTAAATACTTATCTGCGGTAAAACGGAGATTCATACACAGCTCCATATCCGATCGCATCCTCGATCCGCAACAGCTGATTGTACTTTGCCACGCGTTCGGTACGACACGGTGCTCCGGTTTTGATCTGACCGGCTCCAACTGCCACCGCGATATCCGCAATCGCCGTATCCTCTGTCTCGCCCGATCGGTGGGAAACGATACAACGATAACCATTCTGTCCTGCCAGATCCATCGTATCAAACGCTTCTGTCAGAGTCCCGATCTGATTTACTTTGACCAGTACCGCATTTGCAGCACCGCGTACAATTCCTTCTGAAAGCCGCTCCTTGTTTGTCACAAACAGATCGTCACCGACCAGCTGCACACGTGCTCCGAGCCGGTCTGTCAGTTCTTTCCAGCCCTCCCAGTCATTTTCATCCAACCCGTCCTCAATCGACTGGATTGGGAAACGGCTGCAGAGCTGCTCCAGGTAAGTAATCATCTGCCCGGTATCTCTGCTTACCTCCTGCCCTCTCAGACGGCTCTCTCCCGGAAAATAATAACGCCCGCTTTCTTTCTGATACAGCTCGCTGGCTGCTATGTCAAGCGCAAGCACAACATCCTTCTCCAGCTCATATCCTGCACGCTGAACTGCCTCACAGATTAAGGAAAGCACCGCATCCGCATCCGGAAGATCCGGCGCAAACCCGCCTTCGTCCCCGACTCCTGTCGCAAGCCCCCGTTCTTTCAGCGATGTCTTTAAAACATGATAAATTTCCGTCCCCATCCGCAGTCCATCCGCATATCCTGCCGCTCCGACCGGCATAATCATAAACTCCTGCAGATCTACTGTATTATCGGCATGACAGCCCCCATTTAAAATATTCATCATCGGTACCGGCAGGCGGTTTGCACAGGCACCACCAAGATAACGAAACAATGGCAGTTCCAGAGAATTCGCTGCTGCTGCCGCCGTTGCCATCGACACGCCAAGCATCCCGTTTGCACCAAGTTTTTCTTTCGTGCGCGTTCCATCCTCCCTGCACAAAATCCGATCGATTGTCCGCTGCGCATACACGTTTTCCCCGATCACCGCATCCGCAAGCTGTGTATTGACATAATGGCACGCCTGCGTGACACCAAGCCCCCCATAACGGGCTTCCCTGTCCCGCAGTTCCGCCGCCTCATGTTCCCCTGTCGAAGCACCGGACGGAACCGCCGCTCTCCCGACGCTGCCATCCTCCGTCATAAGTTCCACTTCCACTGTCGGGTTTCCTCTTGAATCCAGGATCTCCCGCGCAAACACATCCGTAATTGCCATATAGCTGCACATAAAAAACCTCCTGCATCATATCTCATCTTTCATTCCGTAAATAGTGATAAGTCCAGGTATACTATCACTATTTCGCAATGATCCATCAGTTCTCTATGAACAGTATGTCCTGCGAAAGTTTTTTCACTCTGCTTGTGTTTAAATTCCTGATTTTCACAATATGGCCTAAAACGAATGATTTCAGTAACTGTTCAGAGCCAGGCAAAATTTCATAAAACAGGCGGAAAATGCTTGCAT
>ERZ827108.640-NODE-640-length-57092-cov-6.316181_pt1 | contig 57092 bp, 57 predicted proteins | sample MGYA00519921_ERZ827108 | MGnify/ENA primary metagenome ERZ827108 (study PRJEB31778, sample SAMEA3449258) | human gut metagenome | biome: human gut; feature: human-associated habitat; material: faeces | place: United Kingdom | collected 2010/2012 ...
TTCGCGTACAGATTTGTCAATTGTAATGAAATATCTGTGATTAATCAGCGGTTCCCTAGAAACGTGCGCCGCCGGGCGCACTCATAAAGGGCTGCCGCATGAAGGCCGATATGGCCTTCTGCGGCAGCCTTTTGCAATACATTCGCTTCCCCGCGTTAAAACGAAAGCGTTTCCAGCACGCCCAACACGTCGAGCACCTGCTCGCGCCGCACCCGTTCGCTCGGCACATTCCGCTCGGCACATTGAACGAAATGCGTCAACTCGCGCAAAAACCATCCGCTCGGCGGCAGATTGATTCCGCAGGGCACCTTGATCTCGTCTTCCACGTCGAATCGGGTCACCTGCCCATCCGCGCCGTAGCCGGTCAGCCCCTTGTCGTCGCAGACGACCATGCCGTGTTCAAAATACACGCGCCATCTGGCGGTAAACGGTATGCAGGCGTTGAACCATGCCGCCTCCGCGCTGACCGTCATGCCGTTTTGATACCCGTAGCGCATCCGATACTGATCGCAGATCTCGCTGTCCTTTCGGCGGCAGGCCGTGTAATCCACGCTGTCCGGTTTCCCGAATACGCTGACAATCACATCCAGATCATGCACGTGCAGATCGAACGGCAAAAGGCCGCTCTTGTCCCGGTCGAACAGCCAATTTCCCTCGCTCCATGCCGGCCGCTGGGACAGCCGCTCAAAGCAGGCGTCCAGCGGCTGTCCGTAAAGCCTCTCGTCCACGATGCGGTGGAGCTGCTCCACCTCGCGCGTAAACTGCAAAACCTGCGCCACATAGAGCTGCACGCCGTTCGCCTGCGCGGCGTCAAACATCTCCTGCGCATCCTTCACGTGCAGCGCAATCGGCTTTTCGCAGATCACCGGCTTTTTGCAGGCCAGCGCCTCCAGCACAATCGCCTTGTGCAGGTAGGTCGGCACGCACACGTCAAACAGATCGATCTGTTCCCGGCGATTCGCCTCGTCCACGCATGTATACAGCGGCAAGCCCCACTGCTCCGCGTGCGCGCGGTCTCTCTCGCCCCGGCCGACAAGCGCGACGACCTGCGCCCCTTCGATATGCCGGTAGTTCATATAGTGGCACGTTCCCATTCCGCCTGCGCCAACCAACGCAATCCTCACCTTGTATCTCCTTTACAGTTCAAATCCGTTCGCCGTCAAATACGCCGCGCTGTCCGCCACAGCCTGATCGACCGCGGCCAGACTGCCCGCGCCTTCCGGCGTAAACTCGATTTCGATGCTCAGCGGGCTGTCGTTTCCGGCCGCCTTCAATTCCTCAAAAATCGCCGGGAAATCAATATGCCCCTTGCCCAGCGCCGGGAAATCCCACACGTCGTCCCGGCCGCCCTTATCCTTGATGTGGATATACGCCGTTTCCGCCAGGCAGGTTTTCAAATCCTGCACGGGGTTCACGCCGCCGTAAAAAATCACGTTTGCCGTATCGTAGTTCAGCTTCACGCGGGCGCTTCCGATTTTGCGGACAATGCGCGCCAGCTTTTCTCCCGTGCCATGTTCCTTGCCGTGCGTTTCCAGCACGAGAATCAGGTTGTTTTCCTCCAGCATCGGAATCAGCGACGCGACGCGGCGAGCCACCTCGTCGTCGTCCGCCACGGCCTTGTTGGCCAGATGCGCCTCCCCGACGGAGGAAACGATATACTGACACCCGAAAAACGCCGCCAGCCGAATGTTCTTCTCAAAATCGGGGATGCGTTCCGGGTCCATCAAATTGCAGTGGCCGCTCATGGCGAACGGAATCAACTCGTTTTGGCGAAGCAGATCCTGAATGGCGAGCAGCCGTTCAAAGGGCATATCCGGAAAAACATGCTCCGTCCAGCCCTTCGTCGCCGTCAGCTCGATATAGCGGAAGCCCGCCTTGCGAATGCCCGCGACCGCCTCCTCGATGGTGTAGCCATGGTAGCAGTTGGAATTCACAGCGATGATGCGCTTCATGCCGCGTCCCTCCTCGATCAAATTTCGCTCGTTTTCACCCTGCGCCCCGTTTCGGAGGATTCAATCGCCGCGAAAACCGCGCGCATCGCCGTCAATACGCTCTGCGCGTCGATGCCCTGCACGGCGGGATTCTTCAGGCTTTCCACAAACAGGTCGATCACGCCGGATTTGGTCTGGTTGTCGTTGGTCTGGATGGCATCCACATCGTAGCAGACGCGAGCGCCGTCCTTCTTTTCCAGAATGAGCGTGTGTGCCGGATCGTCATAGATGCGCAGCACGCCCTTCGTGCCGTTGATGACCGTGGAATTATCCTCCGGGCCGTAATTCGTCCACGAAGCGGTCATCGTGCCGACCGCGCCGCCGTCCATGCGATAGATGCAGAAGGCGTTGTCGTCCACCGTGATGGGGCTGCCGTCGGAAAATTTCTTATCGAGCGTGCAGAGCTGCGCTTCCACCTCTTCAACCGTCTGCCCGATCAAATACTGGATGAGATCCGTTTTATGCACGCCCAGATCCGCCATCGCGCCCATCGCGGCACGCTTCTTGTCAAAGAACCACGTGCTCTGACCCGGATCAATGCTCCACGTTTCGGGGCCGCCGTGGCGGAAGGCCGTCGCAAACGTGATGACGCTGCCGATTTCGCCCTGCTCGATCAATTCGCGCGCCTTGACGTGCGCGCCGGCCAGGCGCTGATTCTGGTCGATCATCAGCTTTTTGCCGCTCTTCTTCGCCGCCTCGACCATGCGCTCGCAATCCGCCAGCGTCGTCGCCATCGGCTTTTCGCACAGCACATGCTTGCCCGCCTCCAGCGCCGCAACCGCAATCTGCGCGTGGCTAGCGTTCGCCGAGCAGACGCTCACCGCGTCCACGTTCGGGTCGGCCAGCAGGGCTTCCACACTGTCGTAGGCCTTTCCGCCGTAACGCTCCGCCAGCTCCTGCGCGCGCGCCGCATTCAAATCATAAAACGCGGTGAGCTGCGCGTCGGGGTTGTCGGCATATTCGGGAATGTGACGAACCTGCGCAATTTTGCCGCAGCCAATGATACCGATATGAAACATGTCTTTTTCCTCCCTTAGCTCGCCTTTTCCTTCTTTTGCAGCAGCACGGCGCCAATGACGATGATGCCCTTGAACGCCTCGCGCAGGAACGGAGGCACGCCGATGAGGTTCAGCAGGTTGTTCATCACGGCCAGAATCAGCATACCCAGCACGGAACCGATCACCGAGCCGCGTCCGCCGCTCATGCTCGTGCCGCCGATGATGACCGCCGCAATCGCGTCCATTTCGTATCCGCTGCCTGCGTTGGCGTAGTCCATGCTGCCGATACGGGCAATCTGAATGGCCGCCGTCACCGCGACCAGCGCGCCCATCAGCGCGTAGACGCGGCGCTTGACCGCGCGCACGTTCACGCCGCTGAGTTTGCTGGTGCGTTCGTTCGAGCCGATGGCGAACACCTGACGGCCAAACGCCGTATGCTTGCTGACCACGTGCAGGATCACCGCCAGCGCGAGCCAGTACAGGATCGGCAGGATGATCTCGCCGCCGATGCGCGCGTTGGCAATCTTCAAAAACGCCTTGGGCACGGTGGGCGACGCTTTCTGCATGCACTGCTGCGTCACGCTGCGGCAGATCTTCATCATGCCGAGCGTCGCGATGAACGGCGGCATGCCGAAATGCGCAACCAGAACGCCCGTGCATTCGCCCAGCAGCACGCCGAGCAGAATACCGATGGCGATGGCGATGATATACGCGGGAATACCGGTGATACCCAGACCGGCCAGCAGACCGGCGGGGCCGCTGTCAATCAGCGACATGACGACCGCGCCGATCGCCACCATCGTCGAGCCGACCGCCAGATCAATGCCGCCCGAAATGATGACGAACGTCATGCCCAGCGCGATGATGCCCACGCCCGCGTTGTTGCGCAGGATGTTGATCCAGTTTCGGGAAAACGCCGCAAACCACTCGCCGAAGGACGCATAATCGAACCCCAGCGCGAGAATTTGCAAAATCACCATCACCAGAAGTGCGATTCCCGTAGAAAACAGCGGTTTCCGCTTCCAGTTATCGGTGAACCACGCCAGAAAACCTTTTTTGTTGGTCTTTTCCATAGTCGTTTTTTCTCCTTTATCCGCATCAGCCGCCGGTTGCCAGCCGCATGATTTCATGCTCCGTCATCGTTTCTCCGCGCACTTCGCCGACGATTGCGCCGTGATACATCACCAGCGCGCGGTCGCAGACGCGGATCACTTCCTGCGCTTCGGAGGAAAGCACGATCACCGCGACCCCCTCCTTCGCCAGCTTGAGAATGATGTCGTAGATTTCTTCCTTCGCGCCCACGTCAACGCCCTGCGTCGGATTATCCAAAATGAGCACCTTCGGCTTGCAGCTCAGCCATTTGGCCAGCACGACCTTCTGCTGGTTGCCGCCGGACAGGCTGGTGATCGAGTCGCTCTCTTTGCCCATCTTGATGTGCAGCGCCGCTTTCTCCCGCTCAAACTGCGCCCGCTGCCGCGCGTGGTCGAGCAGGCCATGGCGCATCAGCTCGCGCCATGAAACGATCGTTCCGTTTTCAAGGATCGACATATCCTTGATGATGCCGTTCTCCTTGCGGTTGCGCGGCACATACGCGAGGCCAAGCTGCTTGGCCTGCCAGGTGGACGTGATGCGCACGGGGTTTCCGCAGAGCCTGATTTCCCCCGCGCTGACGGTTTCCGCGCCGAAAACCGCGGAAAACAGCTCGCTTCTGCCGTCTCCGAGCAGACCCGTAACGCCCAAAACCTCGCCCGCATACGCCGTCAGATCCACATTCCGGAAATACGGCTCCTGCGTCACGCCGTGCAGGCTCAGCCGCTCCTCGCCCCGCTGCGCGCCGGTGCCGAGCTTTTCCGTGCGAACGTCATGGCCGACCATGAAGCGCGCCAAATCGGACGTGGTCACATCCTTCACGCTTCCGCTGGCAACCATCACGCCGTCGCGCAGAACCGTGTAGCTGTCGCAGATTTCCATAACCTCCCGCAGCTTATGCGAGATAAAGACGATGCCCACCTTCTGTTCCCGCAGCTGACGCAGGATGGCGAACACCTTTTCGATTTCCGGATCGGTCAGCGACGTCGTCGGCTCGTCCATGATGATCATCTTCGCGTTCATCAGCAGCGCGCGGCTGATTTCCACAATCTGCTTGTACGACGCATCCAGATTGCGCACCATCTCTTTGGGATCGAGCGTCAGCCCCATGCGTTCAAAAACGCGGCGCGTCTCCTCGATCATCCGTTTGTGATCCAGAAGACCGTTCTTCTTTTTCAGTTCACGCCCGATAAACATGTTTTCGTAAATCGGCAGATCATTGATGAGGTTCAGCTCCTGATGGATAAACGCGATGCCCGCATCCAGCGACTGCGCCGGCGAATCGAATTTCCTTTTCTGCCCATCCAGCAGAATCTCGCCCGAGTCCGGCTGCAAAACGCCGCCCAGAATATTCATCAGCGTCGATTTTCCCGCGCCGTTTTCGCCAAGCAGCGCGCAGATTTCGCCCTCGCTCAGCTGAAAGCCCACGGATTTGAGCACTTCGTTGGAACCGAACGATTTGCAGATTCCGTCCATTTTCAGTTTCATGGTTGTCCCCCCGCTTTTGGATATGAAAATGGGCTATGGCTCACGCCATAGCCCCGTTCCCCGCTGCCGCCGCAGGGCGGTCACGGCGAAGAAATTCCATCAATACACGGTGTTGTTCGGATCGATGTATTCGTCCACGTTGCTGCGATCCACGATCGTCGTCGGGATAACCAGAACCGGATCAACCTTTTCGCCCTTCAGCACGGAAACCGCCATATCCACGGCCTCGCGCACCATCAGCGGGCTGTACAGCGCGGAGCAGATGTTGATGTCTTCGTGCTCCTTGATGATCTTGAAGTATTCCTGGCATCCGCCGCCGCCGGTGATGACCTTGATATCGGTGCGGCCGGCGTCTTCGATCGCCTGAAGCACGCCGATGGAGGTTTCGTCATCCAGGCTGTAAACCGCGTCGATCTGCTTGTTCGCCGCGAGGATATCGGTGAAATCCTTCAGGCCGTCTTCACGGGTGAAAGCGGTCGCGTACTCGATCACGTTCATTTCCGGCGCGATCTCCTTGATCGTGTCGGTGAAGCCCTTCATGCGCAGCTCGGAAACGCTGCCGCTGGTCGGAACCGGAAGCGCCACGACGGTGCCGGTGGTGCCGATCTTCTCGACGATGTACTTGGCGGACTCAACGCCCATGCCCTCGTTGTCGCCGGTCACGCGATACACGCCGTCCGCGTCGATGACGATATCGAAGTTCACGACCGTGATACCGGAATCAATCGCGTTCTGAATCGGCACTTCCATGCCTTCCCACTGCGGGAACGCAACGATCGCCTGAGCGCCCCAGGTCATGAGATCGTCCAGTTGGGTGGTCATTTCCTCGGCGTTGTTCGAGGTATAGAGCTTGTAGTCCACTTCGTCCGCCAGGGCGAGGCATTCCTGCTCGGCGTTATAGGCGACGCCCGCAACCCAGCCGTGCGTAACGGCAGGCGCGAGAATGCCGACCTTGTACTTGTCCGCCGCAGAACCCACGGCGCACAGCGCCATGCACAGCACCAGCGCAAGAACCACAGCCAAAATCTTTTTCATACCGTTCTTCCTCCTCAAGAAAGATCTTTCATTTTAGGCGCGGGGTGGATTTCGTTCTCTCCGCGTCCTGTTGTCCATATTTTAGCACGGGCTGATTTCCATGTCAATTCAAACAGCTTCATTTTCACAGATTTGCATAGTTTTTTTACGTTTCCGGTTCCCCCTTCGTTTTTGTTTTTGTACACATTCCAAATTATATTCAGTCAAATTTCGTGTGTTCTTTTCATTATCTGTTTCATTTTACGCATCCGCATGCTATAATATTCGCAGCATCGGCGCGCAAAAAAGCGTTCGCCATTTAGAAAAACAAGGAGGAATCATGCAATGAAACTGGGTTTTGTCAGCGCCATTCTGGATGGCTGGACCTTTGAAGAAATGATCGATACGGCAAGCGAAATGGGCTTTTCCTGCGTGGAGGTCGCCTGCTGGCCGCAGGGCAGGGCGGAGCGCCGCTACGCGGGCGTCAGCCACATCGACGTAGACAGCCTGAGCGACGAAAAGGCGGCCTACATCCTGAATTACTGCAAGGAAAGAAAGGTTGAAATTTCCTCTCTCGCCTACTATCCCAACACGCTGGACGGCAACCTTGAAAAACGTGCCTGCGTCGTTGAGCATCTGAAAAATGTGATCCGCGCCAGCCACAAGCTGGGCGTCAACATGGTCACGACGTTCATCGGCCGCGACCAGACGAAGTCCGTCGAGCAGAATCTGGCGCTCGTCAAGGAAGTGTGGCCGCCGATCATCGCGCTGGCCGAGGAGCTGGGCGTAAAAATCGCCATCGAAAACTGCCCCATGCTGTTCGGCGAGGATCAGTGGCCGGGCGGCCAGAATCTCATGACCACGCCGCCGATCTGGCGCAGGGTTTTTGAGCTTCTGCCTTCCAAAAACCTCGGCATCAACTATGATCCCTCCCACTTCGTCTGGCAGCAGATCGACTATCTGAAGCCGCTCTATGAATTTAAAGATCGGATCTATCACGTCCACTTCAAGGATATCAAGCTCTTCCCCGAAAAGCTGCGCGAGGTCGGCGTGATGGCCTACCCGCTCGATTTCATGAGCCCGAAACTGCCCGGTCTCGGCGACGTGGATTGGGGCAAGTACGTCTCCGCGCTGACCGATATCGGCTATGACGGATACGCCTGCATCGAGGTGGAGGATCGCGCGTTTGAGGGAAGCCGGGAGCGGATTCTCGATTCCCTGCGCCTGAGCAAGCGCTATATGGAGCAGTTTGTCATCTGACGCATTTGCTCCGCCCATTTTTCGATTCGCCCGCTGAAGTCCGCAACGCACCAAAGGGCATGACGCCGCGGCCGCTGTAAAACAATCAGGCTCCCGGTACCGACCGCTCGGTATCGGGAGCCTGATTGTTTGGCGGGAACGCCTGTCCCGCGCGGGGATTTCATTCGGACGGGCTGTCGCTCAGCCCATCTTTTGGGCTGCCCTGAGATGTTCCTGCGTTGCAGCGACTTATTGAATTTCACGCTTTTTATAAAAGACGACGGACATATACTGTTGCAGTAAAGCGCATCCGGGCACAGATCCTGTCCTTTCGGCCACTCCACGGTATAGCCGTTGACAGATACTGCGCTGAAGTACCCCGGATCCTTCAGGTTTCCGTACCAACTTCCTTTGATATAGGGTTTAACATCGAAGCGGCGCTTCTCTCCGTTATCAAAGGTCACGATGAGCCGGTAGGGACAGCCGTCACACACATTTTGGGGCTGGGGTGGTACGGCAATCAAGTATGGCGATTCATGTGCTTGGAAAGTACTGACAGGATCGGCCCTTTTCAGGCGGGTTCATTTCAAAACGCAGTCTCCCGACCAAATGGAAAATAGGATTTGTAATATGGCCAAAGTATGATAAAATATAGGCAAGGGGGCTGTGCCGTAAGCTGTGTTTGGACCGGAACAACGGATACGGATTTGCGGGCAGACGAATGTGCGCTTCCTTTTTGAAAGGGAGCCCGCGCATGTACGTTATACTAATTCGCAGTTAAAATGCTTAACAGAGCGCATCAGATTTTTTGTTCTGACGAAGCCAAGTGAAGTGAGGCGTACTGGAGGTACGTTGAACGGAACGAGGCAAAGTCAGAGCGAAAAAGATGGTGCGCGGATTAAGCCATTTTAACAAGAATTAGTATTAAAACGGGAGGGCGAACAGGATGATGTTGCCGCTGGTGATCGCGGTCATGCCGGAGGGAGCGGACCGGGATTATATGGAGTGGCTCTTTGTGGAGCATCATAGGCTGATGATGGTGACGGCCTTTGGCATCGTGCCGCAAAGCGCGGACGCGGACGAGATCGTCTCGGATAGCCTCATCGCCTTATACAAAAAGATCGATAAACTGCGCGGCATGGAGAAAAATGCGCTGCGTCTGTACATCGTTTCGACAGTTCGAAACACGTCGCTCAACTACCTGAAAAAGCATCAGCGAATGAACAGCCAGTTCCTGCACATGCCGGACGAGGTCATCTGCCAGGTACCCGGCAGGGACAACACGGAAGGAAAGATCGTCCTGTCCGAGGGACTGGATCGGGTGCGCATGGCCATCCGCGAATTGCCCGAGCGCGAGTGCATGGCGATTCAGCTCAAGTTTGACCTGGACAGGACGGATGCGGAGATTGCGCAGCTGATGGGCATCAGCGTGGACAGCGTCCGGCGGTACATCCATCGGGGGCGGGAGCGAATCCGGCAGAAGGTCTATCAGGAGGAGAAGGACGATGAATGAGAATCGCTTAAATTTTCCGGAGATTCAGGACGCGCACCTGGATCAGATGATCCGCCTGGCCTTCGCGCAGGAGGCCGCGCTGTGGGCACAGGAATGGATGGCGCAGAGCGAAACGCCAGAGACGCCACAGGAACAGGAGCGGGCAGAGCGGCTTTTGAGGCGGATGCGGGCGCAGATTGACCGGGAGGAACGCGCTGCGCGGCGCAGAAGCCGGAGCGCCCGCCTGCGGCGGATCGTGCCGCGGGTTGTAGAAATTGCGGCCTGCGTGGTGCTGGCTGTCGCTGTGGCCACACCCTTTGCGATAGCGAACGTGGAATTCATCCGCTCAGCGGTGATGAAGCTGCTCATCCGTATCGACTGGGATGAGGGCGTCATGCAGATGAATCTGGTGGAAGACGAGGGCGCCGCGTTTAACGTGCCGGCGGACTGGCCGGGCGAGTACTTCCCGTCGTACCTGCCGGAGGGCCTTGAGGTGACGTGGAAGAGTTATATTCCTGGATATCCATGCATCGAGTACACTTCCGAATCGGGCGAACGAGTGATCAATTTCAGCGAAATGGGAGAGAATTCTACACAAGTTAACGGAATTGAAGGCGCGGTCATCTCGTATATGGACATCAACGGGCAGACCGCTGTCGTGATTGAGACCGAGCATCCGGAAAATGAAGCGGATTACTACGTCGGTATCGCATGGGACAACGGGGAAAAGTGGTTCAGCGTGGATACCAGTGGGATACCCAAGGAGGAAACGATCAAAATCGCCCGCAGCGTCAAAAAAATACTCAAAAATTGAAAAAAGTTTGTCCGGTTTTGGCCGCCTCAGTTGTCTTATATAGTGAGAAGCAATTGAGGAGGTTTTTCCCATGAAAATGCATCAAGTCGCAGCAAGTATTCTGTGCATGGCTTTGCTCCTGGCGCTCTGCCTGTCTGCTGCCTACTCTGAAGAAATCATCCCCTTTGCGGAAAGTGGAAACAATGTTCAAGCTATACTGAGATTTTCAAATGGCAAGGCTATTAGTGACGGTAGAGTAGCCAAACTCGAAGCAGGGTGTACCGCAAGTACAACCGTCTATGTGCAGGCCAAGAGCGGGAGCGGATGGACGACCAAGGCTTCGGGAAGCGGTGGCCGGGAAGCAAGCGCTTCCTGCACAGCGCAAAAGGGTACGGAATACCGCGCTTATGCCGTTGCAACGATTTATGACAGCGAAGGGAACAAGGTCGATACGGTCAAGAGCTACAGCAGCTCCAGCGTGTATTGATGAATTTACCGGCAGAATAGAACTGTCATCAAGATATCGGAAAGAAAAGGCCGGTAATTACCATAATTCAAGAAAGGAGATGGTACCATTGGTTGGAAATGATAGTCATTTGCTACAGAAGAATTGGAAATAGGAAAAATGGAAGCTTTACAAATGAGACGAAGAACAAAAGGAGGATCATCTACTATGAAGAAAATCGTGCTGAGTCTTGCTCTTGTTGCTCTGATGCTTTTTGGCTTGGTAGCAGCCGCTGAAGGAATCGTCCCATATGGCAATCCGGATACTACATTGGATAATCCGCAGTCTCTTCCGTACAGTTCTTCCTTCAGTTTTAAGGAAGGTTCGACAACCAATGCATTCAAGACTTCTTCTGGTTCCATTACGGTGAAGCTGGAAGATGCTTATTTGACGACGAACAGGACGGCTAAAATCAGTATCAAAGCGTATTACTGGAATGGAAGTACGTGGAAATCGTCGGATTCTAGCAGTGTTACAATCAATAATACCAAGGCTGATTATTCCGTTACGCTGAGTGTTTCTGCAAACAAGCCGCTCTACGTAAGACTTTCCAAAACGGATTATACCGGATATTATGCTAAGGGAACGCTGACGATCGAATGACAGATCAAGTGAAAGTTCTTTTGCGTTAGGTGAGAAGAACTTCTCATTTTCCCACGACAAAGGAAGGTAAAAAAGATGAAACGACTTGTACTTGTGGCGCTGCTGTGTGTGCTGTTGGGCGCTGTGGCGTTTGCCGAAACGGAAGATGAAGCGCGCGCGGCGCTCCAAAACACGTTGATGGAATTGGAGGAGACGTACGGCGCCGAACTGTTGCCCGAAGAACAGATGCAGCTCAGCTTCCTGATCGATTGGGCGGATCGTTACGTGGAAAGCGAGCAATGGGCGCAGTTTGCCGAAGACTTCGGGCAATGCCAGGACGCCCAAAAGCTTTCGGAGCTGCTCAATACGGACTACATGGGCATCAACCAGGCCGAAGAAGGGCTGATGCAGCGCGAGGAAGCCCGGCAAAGAAGCATCGAGATTGTGCAGGCGGCGGGATTTGACCTCGAGCAAATGCCTTACGTATCCCTGGGCAGCAAGGGCGGTTGGAACGGCTGGGAAGTCAGGGTCTCCCAGATCCCGGGGGATGAGCAGCGCACACCGGGCGTCATGCTGGACCTGGCCAACGATGGAGCCGTCCGGTACATGGAGTACCTGGGCGAGCCCACCGAGGCGGCCATCGGCGCGGCCATCAGCGAGCAGCGAGCGCAGGAGATTGCCCTTGCGTTCATGACACAGTATGTGGACGCGGAGGGCGAAGCGGCCTGCACCGCGCAAGCAGAGGATTCGCACTGGAAGGTCACGTTCGAAGGGCAGGCGGACCAGCAGCCGTGTGAGGTATGGATTGACAACCAGACGGGCGCTGTCCTTCTTGTTGAAACGTTCACGAGGTAAAATCCAAATCACCTCGTTGCTGCCGCCTCTGTGAGGGGCACCTGGAATCCGTAACACAAGGACGGGGCAGGACAAGCCGTCCTGCTCCGTCTTGCACAGGAAAGGGGGCGCGATTTCATGACATTCATGGCGAAAGGGCTGATGATGATCCTGCTCCTGCTGGCAGGGTCCGCCTGCGGCCTGGCACAATCGTGCATTCCTTTGGAGGTTCAGCCCTTTGACTACACGCTGGATGTGCACGGCACGCGCTACGCGGGCACGGCCGTGGTTTCCCCGGTTCCCGAGGAGCCGGTGTATGAGCTGACCGCCGAAGGATATACCGGCGTGCGCGAGGACGCCGAACGGATCTATGCCCTGTTGGGCCACGCGGGCGAGGCGATGGAGGAAAAACACATCAACAGGGAGTACACCCATTCGTACATCATTGGCACAAAAGACGTGCATTTTTCGCCTGCGTGCTTGCGCTATGGGGCGGATCTGGAGAAGCTGGATCAGTTCACCCGGGCGGGCGCGTGGATATCCGGGCTCCATGATACATATACAGACGTATATCGCGGATATCAGCTCCCTTGGCGGGAAATCCCCTTGATTGCGCAGACGGACTTTGGGGCACGGGTAGAGGAGGCGTTTGCCATCCTGGAGAGCATGGGCATTGCGTTCGGGGAGCCGGAGGCAGTTGCCTACTGGGACGTCTTTGCGATGCAAAGTGAGTACGACCGGTTACAGTTCAACCAAGAACCCCATACGTTTGAGGAAGCGGACGCGGTACTGGAAATTCAAATGCCCACGTATCTGAACGGCATGCGCTTAAAGGCGGCCAGCATGGGAACCAGCGACGCCAGCCTCAACGATTGCCGGACATCCATCCGCGTGCGCATGACGCAGCAGCAGATCATGGAGATCGACGCGGGCGATTGCCGGTTTAAGGCGCCGCAACAGCAGCGGGGCGGCGAACCCATCCCGCCGGAGCAGGCGCTGGCGCAGTATGAGCAACACCTCAATCAGATGCTGGTCCTCGAAGAGGGGATGACGGAAATCACCGGCATACTGCTCGAGTACGATGTCTGGCATCGCTACACGGCAGGCGTGTTTTCCCCGACGTATCATTTTTACCCCGTCTGGAGCATCTACACGGCGTGGAGCTGCGATCAACCGGCGATGATAATTCACGCGCTGGATGGAACGGAAGTGATCTGGTGAACCGAAGCGAAAAGGCCAAAACAGCGGCCGCGCCGGCACGGCGGAATGTGCCGCATCGAATCTGCGTGTTTTTGAAAGAGACCTTCCTGACGCTGCGCTTTGCCGAGGGGGCGCTCCTGTGCTGCGGGATCTATGTTCTCGGCGATCTGGTCTGGTGGGGCGCGAAAAGCTTTCTCTATGTATTCGGCGCGTCCACGCTTTTCAGCTCCTTCATTTATCTGTTCCCGGTTTGCGCCGCGTTTCCCTACGCCCTGCGATACCGGGAAAACAGAAAGAACCATTTGGACTACATGATCTTGCAGCGGTGCTCGGTTTTCAGGTATTTGAACACCCTGTTTGTCCGCACCGCCGTCTCCGGTTTTGCCGTCATGGCGGCGGGCACGCTCCTGTTTCTTGGCCTGATTCCCGTGTGTTTCCCTCACGCCGTCCTTTCCTATGAGCTGGAAGAGATCGGCGGCCTCATCATGCCGTTCCTGGAAACTGTCGCCCAGGCGGAAAACTGGTTTGCGTACTTCGGATTTTATACGCTGCTCATCGGGATTTCCGGCGTTTTTTGGGGCGTTCTGGCCCTGACCGTCTCCGCGTGGGTGGACAACACGTATGCGATTTACATTTTTCCCATTCTCTTTTTGTACGCGATGGACTATGCTGCCCCCAACCTTCACCTGTATTCGCTTTCAGGGCAAATGTTTGCCATGTATTACTATGAAACGTGGCAGCAGGCGCTGCTTTATCCGCTGGTGACCTTCGGGTCGATGAGCGTTTTGTGCTACCTGGCATTCATCTATCGGGGAAGGAGGAACTGCCGTGAGTCTTAACAGGCGTTCCAATCATCTGCTCAGGGACATGGTCATGAAAATGCGGTCCGTGTTCATTCTGCTGTTGATTGTCGCGTACGCAGGTCCCTATCTGAGCCAGGGATATGTGTACACAAGCCGATACGGGGCCGTTTTGAATGCGTGGGGCACGTTTGCCTGCGCCATGAGCAATGCGAAAATCCTGCTCGTCTGTTTTGTGGGCTATATCCTGTTGATCAGCGATGTCCCCTACTTTTCCGCAGCCAACATCTATGAGGTTGTGCGTTCCAAACGGTGGACGATCATGCCCGTGCGCGTCATTGCGCTGTTGAAGGTCACGCTGCTTTATTTTGCCGTGCTCTTTGTGCTTTTCTGCATTTTAGGCGGCTGTACGGATTTCAATCCCAACGTCTGGGACCGAATCCATTATTCCTACGCGCACGGGCAATACATTGAGGACCTGTATATGGATGTTCCGGGGAATGTGATTGCAAACTACACGCCGTTTTCAGCCTTCGCGGTCAATCTGTGCCTGCTGTTGCTCGTCTTTACCAGCATGGGCCTGCTCTTGCTGTTTGCGGCCATGCTGTTGCCCGCAAAAAAAGTGCTGCTCATGAGCCTGTGCGCCTGGGGCGGGTTTGACATGGCGATTGACGAGATGGGCTTCGGCTACAAAATGTATCTGTATTCGCCGTTGTCCTATACGCGCCTGAACATCATTGACGCGCATCACACCAACCTGTATTACCCCTCAAAAGGACGAATCGTTGCGGCCGCGCTTTTCATTTGTGCTGCGGTCACCGCCGGATGCCTGCTTTTCCCCGTAGAACGCCGGTTGGGCTATCTGAATAAGAAGGAGTAATCATCATGAACCAAATCATCCTTCATGGAATGAGCAAGTCCTTTGGCAAGAAGAATGTGATCAAAGCGCAGAATGCCTGCTTTTCTCCGGGCCAGATCTACGGGATTGTCGGGCAAAACGGTTGTGGGAAAACCGTGCTGTTCAAATGCATGAGCGGCCTGATGCCCACGACGTCCGGGCGTATTGAAATCCAGCTGGACAACCCGGCCCAAAAGGCGCGCCCGTACTGCGGCGTTGTGATTGACGGCGCGGGATTCAATGATTCACTCAGCGGTCTGAGCAATCTCGTCGCCCTAGCGGACATCACAAAAAAAGCCGACAAAAAAGCAATCGCCAGCCTCATGACGTCCGTAGGTCTTTCGCCAGACAACCGAAAAAAAGTGCGGTATTATTCCCTGGGCATGCGCCAGCGGCTGGCGATTGCCCAAGCGATTATGGAAGATCCCGCGATTTTGCTCCTCGATGAACCGCTGAATGGACTGGATTACGAAGGCGTAAAAACGGTTTACGACATCCTCAAGGTGCAAAAGGAGAGGGGGAAAATCATCCTCGTCGCCAGCCACCACGAGGAGGACATCCGCCTGCTCTGCGACGAGGTGTATTGGCTCAAGGATGGCATTCTGGAGCGGATTGAGGACATATCTGAATACACACGGTTTAAAGAGGCGTGGGTCAAAAACGAAAAAACGGATTGAGGAACTGCAAGCGTTTTCAAACAGTACAAAGCTCGCGCTTTACGACCTGCATGTTTGATTTCAAATCATCACAGGGCATACAGTGCGGGCTTGTCGTGTATTCGTGGGGAGCAGAGGCGCTTTGCCTGCGCGCTTGCCATGTTCAAACCATTTTAGCTCTGCATGAAATCATCGTCTGCGGAAAACAGGAAGCAGCGCCCATCCTCCAACCTCGTCACGGCGTTGAGCATGAAATCGTCCTCGTCGCCCCCTCCAGCACATGAACGCGCATCGGCCGCTCGCTGGTATCATATTCCGTCCAGACCGTCCGATTCAGCTCGCTGTCTCGCACATACGCAGCCTGACCGTTTGCACCGTATCCATAGGTAAAGCGCGGCATTGTCGCATTGTCATAACCGTTACCCATTACGGTGCCAAGATGCCCATGTAACAGAAATCCCTTGTCCGTCAAGGGCATATGAACAGCGGCTGCGCAGCTGCCTTTGACAGGTTGTAGGATTTCTGCTTCATGGCAATCAAGGCGGCGAACAGGATACCCTGCCCGTCGCCTCGTTCCACTTTAGTTTTTGCACCGGATTTTGACGTTTACACAAAATTTGGGATAGCCCCTAACAATCATTAATACTGATTAAAAAGGTTAACTTTCCACTTTTGGCTGCGTGCAAATGATTCTGCGAGACTATTTGAAAAACAATGAATGGTCAGTTCAGCATCAGATAGCCTTGCTTCACTTTTTGAAAACGCATCTTCCTCAATAGTCGTATTCATTGATAAAATCACAACATCTTTCAAACAACGACAATCATAGAACGCTTTTGATGGAATTGATGAACATGCTTGGCTAACAGTAAAACTAGTTAATGCCGTTGCACTAAACGCTTCTTCTCCTATACTCTCTAATTTCTCCATTCCTTGTATTTCTTCCAGCAAGACAGAGCCCTCAAATGCGCCCTGTCCAACGGATATTACACCATCACATCCTTCCACTCTACAAAGTTTTGTAAACCAAAAAGCATAATCATCAATCACAGATACTGTTTCTGGAATAATCACATATTCCAAACTTTCTTCGGATGCGAATGCAAAACTGCCGATATATTCAACACCCGAAGGGATCTTAAATATGCTTTTTCCACTAGCTGACGGATAACATAGCAATTTCTTCATATCTTTAGAATATAGAACACCATCTTTCGATGCATATCGAACGTTTTGATCATGAACATCTATTTCTTGAATTTCAGCAAAGCTCCCATTTCGTTCAATTTCATCATCGCCCGAAATCAATGTTGAAGGAATGATAAGACGTTTCACCTTTCCCTGCAAGGAATTTGTTGCTAGGTTGATTACCCCTTCCTTTATTTTCAAAATATCAACCTTTTGACCGAAAGGCTGCAAAAGAAAGGTTTTTCCGTCTTTTGAGTAAAGACAACCATCATACGAAGATAGTTGAGGGTGAGTGGCAGACACATCAAAACCTGTAGCATTAAGTCTGTTATAAAGCACATCAATTTGAGAAAATGAATCCGGTACATAAATAATCGCTTCCTCATATTGATCCATTTCAAGCAAATCAGATTTAGACAGTTCTGTACAGCCTTCCTTTATTCTTATATATACCTGATATAAATTTATGGATTCAATTGAAATATTTTCTATCGCAATAGCTTCTTGCTCCCACGCCATGAACAGATGTATCAACATAAAAAATATTGCAAATCTCTTCTTCAAAGCATCCGTCTCCTTTTAGTAATTCGGCTCATGTCAAGCTCATCCAAGAAAACAACATACTTCGGGAAGTTGTCTCGAATACGATCATACGCACCAAACTCACGGTTGACCGTTTCCTCAGACGCCAGCAGATAAGCGAACTGCCATACCATTCTTTCTTTTTATCTCTCACCGATGATCCCGCGCAGCGCTTTTTTGGCCATCATCAAATCGGCCGGGTCGCGCTTAATCCAACTGGAAATCATCGAGCCATGGATCAGTGCAAAAATCGCCTGCGCCTTAGGAACACTTTCCTCTTCAGAAAAGCCAAATCGCACCAGATGATCCGCATAGAGTTTCTGCCAGTCATCGTAGAGCCGACGGCAGGTTTGGTTGACGCTTTCATCCAGATAGACAGATTCAATCGAGATCATCGTAAGGAACAGCGACGCAAAATATTTACCCGAAGCCACGCGCTGCGCGAGGCGATCCGCCATATGTTCAAAAGAAGCCAGCGCCGTTTCTTCCACGAGGATATGACCATTGATGCCGCGCTCCATCCTGCGGTAGCTGAATTCGAGCGCTTCCTGAAGAAGCTGCTTCTTTCCACCCGGGAAGTAATAATAAAAACTCCCCTTCGGCACATCGCAGCTTTTCAGCAATTCCGACAGTCCCAGCCCATAGTAGCCCTTTTCCGCAAAAATGCGTTCTGCCTCCGCAAGAATCAGCGTCTTTTTGTCCAACGCCTGATCCGTTTCGTTTGCCATGTTCCTCACTCCCATGACATCATTATACAAAAAAATACCGGAATCGGCAACCGACTCCGGCATTTTTTACTTTAAACCGTACAAATCATGTAGGCCCTGCTTACTGCGCAATCACGGCGTTCACCGCGTTCGCCGCATCGTAGCCGGAAGCTACAGCCCAACCAAACAGCGTTGCGCCCATATAAACGTCGCCCTCCAGACCGCCGACGACTTCGCCCGCCGCGTACAGACCCGGAATGGCTTCCTGCTTCGTGTTGAGCACCTGCATGCTGTCGTTGATATGCAGACCGCCGAGGGACGCGTAGTAACGGATGTGCATCTGAAGCGCGTAGAACGGACCTTCTTCGCTCTGCGCCGCGGCAGGCGTGCGCCCGAACGCATCCGCGGTCTGAGCCGCCGCACAGTCGTTGAATGCCTTCGCGGAGGCTTCCACCGCGTCCGCCGGAAGATTCAGCTTCTCGCAAAGCTCGGCCAGCGTCGCGCCCTGCTTCATAACCGGCTGACCGTCATAATCGTCGCTCAGCCACTTCTCCACGTCTTCCATCGTGTAAATCTTGGAATTGGTCATTCCCGCGTTGAAGTTGTCAAACGCCGTCTGATCCATAATCAGGTACTGCGCTTCGTTCTGCTTCATCGCCTGCATCAGATCCCAAGCGTTCGCGCTCTCGTTGAAGAAGCGCTCGCCGTTCTGGTTGACCATGTAAGCGCCCGCCTTATATGCGCCCGCAACGCCCGGGTTGCAATACTGACCCAAACCGCTCGGCAGGATCATGGAGTTCGGCTGGGTGTTCACCAGATCCATGTTGATGAGGTCGGCATCCAGTCCTTCAACCATCTTGATCGCATCGCCCGTCGCGCCAGCATGACCGGCATAGACGAACTTCTTGTATTCATCCGGCACAAGCGCATCGTTCGCGCCATAGCCGCCGCTAGCCAGAATGACTGCCTTCGCGCGGATGGTGTACGCCTTGCCTTCGCCCTCAGCCTTCACGCCGACAACCGCGCCGTTCTCCACAACGAGTTCCGTCGCGGGGGTGTTGGTCAGGAGCGTGCCGCCGGCAGCCTCCAGCCGCTCAGCCAGGTTCTTGCAAACGCCCGCGCCGCGCCCCTCGCCGGAGTAACTGCGGGACGGCTTGCCGCTGCGCTGATACGGAACAGCCGCGCCATCCTCGCCAACCAGCCAATCAAACGCCTCGCCGATGGTGTTGGCAAACAGCTCAACGGTCGCACGGTCGTTCTTCTGGTGGCCGTTCGTCATCATATCCTCGACCAGCTTCTCGGCGGAATCTTCATAGCCGTCTTCCTTCTGCCACTTGGAGCCGGTCGCCATCGTGCCGGAACCGGCCATCGCGCTTGCGCCGCCGATCACACCCATCTTTTCCAGCAGGATTACGCTGTGACCGTTCTGAGCCGTCTTCAGCGCCGCGGAAAGACCCGCCGCGCCCGCGCCGACGACGACCACATCCGCGTCCATCTGGACATCCTCCAGCGTGGAAGCCTCGACTGCCGCCGTCATCTTGTCCATATCCGCGCCCGCCTGCGTAAGCGCATCCGTCATCGCCGCTTTGAACGCTTCAGACGTCACCGTCGCGCCCGCAACGGAATCCACGCCGATCGTCTGATTCGCAAGCACCGCTTCCACCAGCTTCGGCAGTGCCGCCGCGCCGATGCCCTCGGTTTCGCTATGCTCCAGAATGTCGATTGCGGTGATCTTCTCCGCATCAACCGTCACGCTCAGCTTCACATCACCGTGAAAGCCCTGCGCTTCCGCTTCATAGGTGCCGGGGGTCATGCCCTCCGCCATCGCCGCGCCGCCGATGCTGCCCAGAAGCAGCATGGACGCCAGAAAAGCCGATATTTTCTTTTTCATACGTCTTTCCTCCTATTTCATTTGCCTTGTAGACGATCGTCTACTATACGACCGTCTAGTATAATAGCTCAGTGACAAGGATTTGTCAAGACGATATTCAAGAAAAATGAAAGTTCACCCGTGGATAACTTGTTTGTAACGGATGTACAACGCAAAAAGGGACTGCCAAGTTTTTAGCTTGACAATCCCTGACAATCGGTTGGGTTTCTCTTTTGCAACAGTCACGGCGGCGAACTGATTGCTCTGTTCACCGTCTCATAGCACTATGATTTTTTTCTGACTCCTACGTTTACACAAAAGTCGGAATAGACTCTAAAATGAAGACTCCATACTTATTCTGACTGATTGGGCAAATTCAGAAGCGCCGTTCGGATATTGTTCAGGTGAATCCTCATGGCTTCCGCTGCTTTTTCGGCATCGCGCTGCGTGATCGCCGCAAAAATATAACGCATTTCCTGTTCGGAAGGCCCCATTCGGTTTCTCCACTCAATATTGGCTCTACGGATTCGCTGGATTTCAGAGGCATATCGACTCAGAATCTCTCGAATCATCGGGTTACCACTACGATCCTGAATCATGCCGTGCAGCTCAATGTCGACCTTGGAGATGAATTGACTCCTCTCCTCTGAACCCGGCACCATGATATCCAGAAGTTTGAAGCGTTCTTCTAGATAGCGTAAATCTTCTTTGGTAAGGTTTTGTACGGCATGTGCCGCAGCATAAGGCTCTAATAAAAGTCGAATATCAATGATATTGACGGCACGAGAAATGGAAATCGGCGAAACAATACTCCCGCTTTGTGGGCGAATGACAATTAAGCCTTCTTCCTGCAATTTGCGCAAAGCGACGCGAATGGGCGCCTTACTAATGCCATATTTCTCCGCGAGGGAAGCTTCGGAAAGCTTCTCTCCCGGCTTCAGCGTTAAATGAACGATATCGTATTTGATCTTTTCATAGACGGAATCACCGATTGTCCGATTATCGAGCATGATTGCACCACCTTTGGTTTTAGAGATAAACTAACATTCTACTTTATTATACATGATTTGGGCGAAAAAAGAAAGGTCATCTGTCAAATATGTAAATATTCACTGTAAAACGGAGAGCAGGCACACACGAGTGCTCGGAAAAGAACGAATAAAAAAAACGGCGAAAATTTGTTCATAACGTCTTGACATTCCAAAACTAAAATGTTAGAATTCTAATAAAGCAAAAAGAAAGGAAAGGAAGTAAACAATGGCGCAATCCGAACACATTATCAAAAATTATGACATGTTACTTTCTCACGGGGAGACAAAAACCCGGAAGGTGGCGTTGGATATCGCGGAAGCAGCCATTCAACGTGCCATTCCGTATCACGAAACACTGCGGCTCATTCGGCGAACGCCCGAATCCATCTCAATCGGAGAAAGAACAATTTTCCTCCGAGAAATTGATCATATCTATGTTGTAGGCGTCGGAAAAGGAGCTTATCCGATTGCCCAGGCTCTCGAGGAAAAACTGGGCGATCTGATCGACGAAGGTATCGTGTTGGTCAAAAAGGGCGATACGCGCAGGTTGAAACGGATTGAAATCATCGAATCAGGGCATCCGCTTCCAGATCAAGCCGGAATCGACGGCGCGAAAAAGATTCTATCCATCCTTCAGAAAGCAGGAGAAAGGGATCTGATTTTTGCCCCCATTACAGGCGGTTCCTCGGCAATGATGAATCTCCCGTGTGGCCGGATTACATTGGAGGATTTAAGAAAAATCAACGATGCCTTGCTCAAGAGCGGCGCAAGCATTGGAAAGATGAACGCTGTGCGCAAGCATTTGTGCAAAATGAAAGGCGGCCACTTGGTCGAATATGCGAAACCGGCAGAAATCCATACACTGACTCTGGATACGGCGCCGCCCGACATGCCATGGCCGGATTTAAGTCTGGCTGATCCGACGACATTCCAAGACGCTATCGACATGATGAAGGAATATGCGATTTGGGATGAAGCGCCAGCGTCGATTCGCGAGCACCTGCTTGAGGGACTGGCACATCCCGAAATGGAAACGCCTAAGAAGCTGACTAATACGCGAGCATATATCCATAGTGTAGCAGACCCACGTTCCACCTGTGTAGCTGCAGCCAATAAAGCCAAGGAATTGGGCTATACCCCGTATGTGCTTTCCACAGCATTGGAAGGTGATGCCTGTAATTTGGGTATATTTTTCTCTGGCATTGCTAACGAAGTTACGAAAACTGGGCGTCCTTTTGCCGCCCCCTGCGCCATCATTTCTGCGGGAGAAACCACCGTCACCATTCATGGGCCATGCGGCGCTGGTGGCCCCAATCAAGAAACGGCACTGGGCTATCCGCTTAAACTCCATGCGCAAAGCCCGACGGTGTGCTTGTCAATGGACAGCGACGGTACAGATGGTCCGAGTGACATTGCCGGAGGCATATCGGATAATCAAACGTTTGAAAGAGCTTGTGAATTGGGACTTAATCTCTGGGAGATGCTGGGGCGGCATGATTCGTCGACAGCGCTGCTTCAACTGAACGATGCGTTGATAACGGGACACACCGGAACTAACATCATGAATTTCCGGGTTGTCGTGATTGAGAAAAAGGAGAATGAATCTTGAGCGTTAAAATAGAACAGATCTATGCCCGGGAGATCTTGAATTCGCGAGGAAAGCCGACCGTTGAGGTTGAAATGACCTGTACGAACGGTTTGACGGTTGCCGCATCCGTTCCGAGCGGCACATCGACGGGAAAATACGAGGCACTCGAAATTTACGACGGCGGGAGTCGTTACCATGGGAAGGGAACTCGAAAGGCAGTTGAAAATGTCAATCAGATCCTGGCTCCTGCCGTCATCGGAATGGATGTCACCGATCAGCGAAAAATTGACCGAAGGCTGATCGAATTGGATGGCACAAAGCAAAAAAGCCGTCTGGGTGGTAACGCTATTTTAGGGGTTTCGCTGGTAGCCGCACGAGCAGGTGCGCTGGCGCTTGGGCTGCCGCTGTATCGCTATTTGGGTGGTTTAAGTGCAACGAGATTGCCTAACGTAATGTCTACGGTAATTTCCGGCGGTGCCTTCTCCCCTTCTGGATTGGAATTTGAAGATTATCTGTATGTGCTTGACGGTTTTTCCTCCTTTCACGATCAGGTGGAGGCCATCAGCGACATGCGCGCTCTGTTGCAAAAACGCTGTGCAGAAAAATACGGTGTGATTGCCGAAGACGGAGGCGCACTTGCGCCGCCGATGAGCAGCACGGAGGAAGCATTTGAAACCATGCTGTCTGTTGCAAGGCAGGTCGGATGTGAAAAACACGTTTTTCTGGGGCTGGATGTGGCGGCCAACGAATTATTTGACGCTCAAAAATCCTGCTATAATATGAAAAGCGGTTGCATGGAGGCTGAAAGGCTGATCGAATATTATCAGCAGCTCTGCCGCAATTACCCACTGCTTTACATCGAGGATGCTTTCCACGAAGACGATTGGCTCCACTTTTCACAGCTGACGTCGCTTTTGCCTGAGAAACAAATTGTCGGCGACGATCTGTTTGCGACTAATGACGAGCGACTTAAAATGGGTATTGAAAAAAAGGCAGCCAATACATTGTTGCTGAAGGTGAATCAAATCGGCACAGTGAGCGAGGCGTTGAAGACAGCGGCGATGGCGAAAAACAACCGATTTGAAATTACGGCTTCTCTTCGTTCTGGCGAAACAAATGACACGTTCCAAGCGGATCTGGCCGTTGCAGTCGGGGCAAAGCAAATGAAACTCGGTTCGCCGGTTCGAGGAGAGCGAAACGGAAAATACAACCGACTGATGCGCATTGAAGATGACCTTATGAGCGCCGTAATTTGATCGTATAATGCACGCTGAGCGAATACAGCGTGAAAAATAAGGAGGAAAAAAAACATGAAGAAAATCGTATGCCTGTTGGTCTCCATCCTACTCGTTGCTGCGCTAACTGCGGCCGGTTTTGCCCAAAGCGATTTTCCTAAAAAGGAAATCACGATTATCGTTCCTTTCAGTGCAGGCGGTGCAACCGACCTGATGGCACGTTCCCTTCAGCCCATTTTTAAGGAATTACTGGATGTGAATATCGTTGTGGAGGATGTTGCAGGCGGCGGTTCCGTTACTGGCATCACGCAGGCAATGACTTCCAAGAACGACGGTTACACCCTTGGTCTGGTGACCAGCTCGTATATCGCGCTTGCCGCTCAGGGACAGGTTCCGATTATGCCAGAGATGTTTACCAATATCACATCTCTGAGTGAAGATCCGCTGTGTGTGGTCGTGAAATCCGCAAAAAACGGCGGAAAATATTCTTCCATTCAGGATTTGCTCGACGACGCTATTGCGCGTCCCGGCGAAGTAATTATTTCTCAGGCAGGCAACAACAATGCGAATCAGGCCTGTATCGGTGTGCTGTGCGAAGAAGCGGGGATTCAGTTCAATAATATTCCGTATGATGGCGCTTCCCGTGTACTGACGGAGATCATTGGCGGCCATATTGAGGCGGGCTGTATGAAGCCTGCGGACTGCTTGAGCCAGGTTCAGAGCGGTGAAGTAGAAATCGTAGCGTTCTTTACCAGAGATCGCGTTGAACTGTACCCGGATGTACCGACTTTTGCAGAACTCGGCTACGACATTTTCAAGTATGGCGATATCGCCATGATCTCCTATCTTGCGGCGCCGAGCGGTGTTAGCGAGGATGTTCGTGCCAAATTGGCGGAGATGTTCCAGACTGTCTTGTCTTCCGAACAATGGCAAGCTGTCGCGAAGGAACGTTCCTTCGTCAGTACTCCGATAAACGGAGAAGAATTGGATACGTACATTCAAAGCATTTATGATGGTCTGAGCGTTGCCGCACAGAAGATTTTCCAGTAAGCGCTACAGCGTCATTAGCGACAAATTTCCCGCGCCGTCCTTTCGGAAACGGGAGGACGGCGTTTTCTTTCCTGAAAATGAAGGAGCTGAAGGTATGGATTTGAAAAAGCAGCGAATAGAAATGGCAGTCACAGGCCTGATGCTTGGCCTCGCCAGCTATTTGCAATATATTGCCTATCACACAAAGGCGAGAACCAATGTGCAAGGTATGCAATCCATGACGTTTCCTAAGATTATCCTATATTTGATGATGTTCCTTTGCGCGGTAACCTTAATCCGAGGAATAATAACGTATCGGAAGCTGAAAAAGGAAATGACGTCAGCCCCTTCGGCTTCTCAAAAGGGACAGGCGACGAAAATTATCGTGACCATCCTGCTGATCGTTGTCTATGCAGCAATGTGGAATGTAATTGGTTTTTTCGTTAGTACACTTATTTTCTTTTTCGTGGAAAGTATGCTGCTGGACACCTCCTTCTCGTGGAAAAAAGCTGCTCTCCTTTCCATTTTGTACGCTACTGTCGTTTATGCGGTTTTCGGCTTGTGCTTTAACGTGTCATTTCCGGAACCGATTCTGGATATGATTCTAAACTAAGGAGGCAACGGAATGAATGAAGTTTTAAACTATGTACTCTCTGCCGTCTGCAATCCGACTTCCTTGATCATGGTATTGGCCGGAACCTGTATGGGTCTGATCTTTGGTTCTCTGCCTGGACTTTCTGCCACAATGGCCGTCGCCTTGTTGATTCCTATGACCTTTACGCTTGAGCCCGTTCCGGCGATCGGCGCAATGCTTGGTGCTTATGTGGGCGGAATGGCCGGCGGCGCAGTAGCCAGCATCCTGCTCAACATACCAGGTACGCCGTCCGCAGTAGTGACCACTTTTGATGGATATCCCATGTCGAAAAACGGAAGAGCTGCTGAGGCGTTAGGGTGGGCCGCTTTTGCCAGCGGCGTTGGTTCGCTGGTCAGTTGGGCGATTCTGGTTTTCGCTGCGCCAAAGCTGGCGGCGTTGTGTACCAGTTTTTCCGCGCCAGAATATGCTGCTCTCGCCTTCTTTGGTTTGACGATTATTTCGACAGTTTCCGGCAAATCCATGACAAAAGGCCTGATTGCAGGACTGATCGGCATTGTTCTTTCGATGGCTGGAACCGATCCCATTTGGGGGGATTTGCGTTTTACGTTTGGCAACTATAATCTGCTATCCGGCGTTTCTACCATGCCGGCGCTGATCGGCTTGTATTCCATTCCGCAGATTCTGAAAGGCTGTTTGGAAAAAAACGAAACGGAGAAGGTGGATGTCAAACTGAAAAATTTTGTTCCGTCACCTAAAAAGCTGTGGCAACATAAATGGAATTTGCTTCGCTCCAGTCTGATCGGAACCATGATCGGAATTATTCCTGCAACGGGCGGAAATATTGCCTCGTTTATCGCCTACGATCAAGCCAAACGCTTTTCCAAAGAACCGGAAACCTTTGGCAAGGGTAATCCAGACGGTGTAATCGCGTCTGAGGCCGCCAATAACTCCGTTTGTGGAGGCGCGCTGATTCCTTTGCTCACACTGGGCATCCCCGGAGATAGCCCGACAGCCGTTTTGCTCGGCGGTCTGATGATCCATGGTCTAACGCCGGGACCGGCAATGTTTAAGGAAAAATACAACGTAATTGTCGGCGTTTTCTGCATGCTTCTGATTGCAACAATTTTCATGGTGCTGCTTCAGATGTTTGGCATTAAGATTTTTACAAAGGTGCTGGCCGTACCGACCAACTATCTTTCGGCAGCGCTGGTTGTGCTTTCTCTGGTGGGTTCTTACGCGCTTCGCTCAAATATGTTTGATGTGCTGATGACCATCGCGTTGGGTCTATTCGGCTACCTGATGATGAAAGCGCAATACCCGATTGCTCCCGCCGTCTTGGGTCTGGTTCTGGGAAGCATGTTCGAACGAGAATTCCGTACAGCATTGCGAACCAGCCTGAATAATCCACTGGTATTCTTTAAGCGTCCGGTTTCGTGCACCATTATTTTGATTGCCTTGGCCGTACTGGTTTGGACGGTTATCAGCCACTACCGTGACAAGAAAAAGAAAACTCACTCCGATATGTTGATCTGAGCAGTTCTCGTCACACACGGATTTCTTGGCGTCACATGTCAAAAGGAGTTGCCTCTTTTCGTGAGACAACTCCTTTTTATGCGCTCTTTGCCCATTTTCGGGCGTCTATTTCAGCGCTTCCGATATTCGACCCGCGGTCTGCCTCCGGTGGAATCGTCCATCTGACTTTCGCCCTCCCCCGTGCCGATGAGATCATTCAGATATCGCCGCATCGTCTTCTTGGAAAGCCCAGTGTCTGCGGCAATCTGTTCCGCCGTGCGATATACGCCGACGCTCGTGCGCAACTCGGCGCGGATGTGGTTGAGGGTCTTCCGCTGTGTGCCTTTTCGTGCGGCTTTCCGGATTCGGTCAGCGAACATGGATCATTTTCCATTCCTTGACTTCTTATTGCGCTTCATATACATTTCACGTTTGATCATGGGAATCAGCCCTCCCCTTTGTGGCTGCTTACATCGCAGCACATTCATAGCTGGTTTTTTCGCCGAAAAAACTGTTTTTATCAGTTACAACTGATAAAACGCAGAATTCGGCAATGATTTCAGATATACTTGAAAGAAAAATAAGTCTTCTATAGATGTTTATTCCTGCTCTCAAACAAACCATATTCACAATACGCTCAAAGCTCCTTGTCTATAATCGCCAGCACCTTTTCTCTAAATCCCACATTTACAGATCGCCCTCCTTGCGATTCACCGAAGCCCCGACGTCAAACCCGTTGGGAAAACGCTGACGCAGCTTGTCCAGATTCCCCTGAAAAACTGTCTCCAGCGGAACATCCAATGCGGTGGCCGCCTCGGCGAGATACCACGCCACATCTCCAAGCTCTTTGATCAAATGCTCTTTATCCAGCTCGTGTCCCTGCATCAGCCACTTTTTCACAATGTCAATGGCTTCGCCGGATTCCCCGCACAAGCCCATGACACTGTTGATGAGTACATCCTTTTTGTCTCGATTCTGCTTCTTATACATAGAATCACCCCGGAATCATGATTCGTATTATATCATGTATCCGGGGTGTTTGCATACTTTTGTCGACAGGCTGAGGGGCTGTTTCCGGAATGAAGCAGCCCCTTTCTTTTCGGGTAATATAAGCATGTTGTGCAAATATATTTCGCATATGTTCATAATACTATTTTAGGTAAACTGCTTCATCCAAGCTTTCAGTTCCATCGCTGTTTACAGGAACAATCTGAATTAAAGATATCTCATGTTCAAACATAATACGACTATAAAATTGTGTTGGAATGCTTACAATAGAAGAATCTTGCACCGTGCCTATGTTACACTCCTTTACTCCGTTCATGTATAGATTGAAGCTCGAAGGATAGGAATTCAGTTTCACGCCAGGATCGATCACGATTTGAATTTCTACATCAAACGCATCTTTCGCCGTTTCGGTCATTTTTGCGGCAATGGTATATCCCCTTAGAATATACTGCGTTGTCGAATATTGCCGCAACGTTCCCTGCTGTGTTGATGCAGAGGCGTCGGTCAAGGCCAGATAGTTGGCAAGCATAAACCCATAGGTATCATTTGCTTTTACATGATACCAATCATCGACCTTCCCGATTACCGTAACTCTGTCTCCATTATAATACTTACCAAGCACGTCAGCTTCTAAAGAAGGCTGACTGCGCAAATTCAGCCATGCATTCTTTTTGTTATTCGTTACATAAGCAATGGGTGTTTGAGAAGGGATACTTGCAGGATCGCTTCCCAAATAAAGGAATTCTGTCTTCATGAATCCGTATCTGTTTCCAACGGAAACATAGGCCCATTCCTGCGAAGGATCACTATAGCAGACGACTTCAGCCCCAGTGTAATATAGTCCTAACGACTCAGATTGTGTTGAGGGTAGGCTCCGAAGGTTAAGGCGTTGTCCATTGGAGTTGTTTACAACAGCGGTACAATACACTGTATACCCTGGCTGTGGTGAAGTCCACTGTGCTTCCTCCTGCGGAATCGTTGTCTGTGGAGTCGATGTTTTCTCATCGAAAACAGGTGACATTGTGACCTGAGCAACGGGTGTTGGTGTGATCAGGACAACGGGATCATTTCCAGGTAGCACTGGATCTCCAGCTCCAGCTTTTTCGATGTTGTCAGCTGTTATCCAACCTGTAAAAAAACCCAGCATTTCTGTATGCATTCTTATTTCAATCCAATCACCGGAGATAGAAAGAATATCGCAAGGTTCGCCTACAGCAAGAGCTGAAATGATATCGGAATCCTTATCGGGAAGACTGTAAACGTCTTTCGCCCTACCGTAATTCACATATCCTTCTCCGATTGATAATGAGGAAGCTATTGCTGCATACCCATATGTTCCTGTAAAAAGCACTCCAAGCAACAGCACCAGCAAGACGAAACACGTTTTTTTCACGCTCATCCACCTTTTCTTTTTTCACAACTTTCCGTATCCCTTCTTACATTATAATAGACGATGAATGCTTGCCAAATCATGCCTCCTTTCTGCAAATTCCAAAAAAATATCCATTTCTTCATGCTATGTCTCTTTGTAAGTGCTAACCCTGCATCCTGAATGGGACGGGGCTGGACAAAAAGTTGAACAAGTCATGCAGCAAAGCACCGGCTATGCTTCTAGCTTTCCTGCGTTCATATAAAGGGTAAAGGATGGACATTCAGGGGTCCCCCAACTGCCGGACTTCCTTATGCATAAACTTCAACCATTCATACTCCTTTAAGACCCGTACTTCTTGCTCTTGTGCATATCAAAAACTGTCTCTGTCATAGTGCAGCAGCTCGCGCCCAACAGGGAGAGTATAAAACTCCTTGATCCAGCCGGCCGCCTTGCCGATACACCAGCAGAGAAGCATATTGAATTTCAGCCCGCGCTTGCGGCTGAACCGAACCAGCGGCGTAACATCCAGCGTTTTGAAAAAAGTCACCATGAGATTCAGCGCGTTCATCCATAGCGCATACGCCTCAGCACGGGGAGTCGTTTTAGGATCGATAACGGTCGGTTTCATTCTTCACACTCCAATGCACGATCCTCCATTCATCTCGCTAAAATCAGTTTTACAAGGCCGCCAGCGCCAGGAATTTTTTATCCGACTGAATACTCTGTGTCAGAAACTGACCGTCCCGGAACAGAGCATAGGTCGTGACCGGTGCGGGTACATTTTGCGCAGATGCTTTGTCAGTGATATGGATGACCTTGAACGGGATACCATGTTCCTTCGCCACCTCCTGCACCCTTGGCACCCAATAATAGGTGTAGGGACACTGGTCGGTGTAATACAGGACAAAACCGGTTTCCTCAATCGCCGGATGCTTCGCGCATTCCCGGAACTTTGGCATCTGTGCGGACGGTTCAATGGGAAGGTGCATGAGATTGATCCCGCAGTCGGATATGTCTGCCACACGGAACCCCTTATGAGCAAGGAATTTCGGGTCAGCGAGAAATTCCCGCTTCCGACCCTCCGCGCACAGAATACAAATGCCTTTCTTCCCCTGCGCCCTGGCATCACGGAGGCACGCCTCCAGCAGATCATTTGAGTATCCATGTCCCTTCATGGAACCGGATACCCAGAGGCAGTTGATGTAGAGATAGCCGCCTGCCTCAATAGGCACCCATGCGTTTTCAGCCGGAATGTATTCGATAAAGCATTTACCGCGTTCCTCACTGCGATAGAAAACAAGTCCATCATCAAAGCGCTGCCGCAGCCATTCCTTTTTGGCGACGCTCTGCTTGCCGGACATGGCACAGCAGATATGTTCCTTGTCAATATTTTCTTTTGTGATCCGAATATAGTCCATCTGTTATTCCTCCAATGCCGTTGTTCTTTCGTTTGGGCGACGGCAATTCATCGTACATGGCCTCAAACAGCTTCGTAAGAAACTCTTTGCGGTCAACCTCATCCACCAGCAGCATTTCTTTCGCTCCCTCATACGGGAGCTCACAAATTGCCGCAGGCATAAGTTCCAGAGCGGATCTCGTTTTCTTGACAAGCAACCGATCATCATAGATTCCGCCGATGATTTTACCGCGGTAGTAGAGGATATATTCTCCCATCATGGGGCGGTAAGAAACATCGTCCAGATCGGATAGCTGTTCCAGAATGAAATGAAGATACTCTTTACCGGATGCCATTTTTTCCTCCTGTTCAGAACAGTTGCCCCGGCCGCTTCAGCTTTTCCTTCTTTGGAAAAGTCGCTTCAAATCGTTCAAAGCCCTCCGGGTCTTTCTCACAGACAAAATATCCCACTGGGTCTTTGTAAGTGCCGGAAATGCCGTCCAGAAAGCCGGGAATCAGCTCCTTGATGAGAAAATAATCCGCCTCCAGGTCGTCGGCATAGCGGATACCCTTTGTTTTGGCCGGGACAAAGCCGGACTTGCCGTAAAAATCAATGTTGCCGGTGATGGCAAGCGCACCCGCGCCTATTTCCTTCGCTTTTTCCATGGAATAGTCGAGCAACTTCTTTCCGTAGCCTTTCCGCTTGTATGCAGGCGCAATGCCGATGGGGCCGAAAGTCATGATTGGTACCTTTCTTCCGTCATCGCAGTCGATTTCCGACCGCACATAGATGACCTGTCCGATCAGCTCACCGTCCAGCTCCATGACAAAGTCCAGCTCCGGCACAAAAGCCGGGTCATCCCGATAGCAATGCAGCACATAGTGCTCCATGCAGCCGGGGCAGTAGACATTCCAGAAGGCCTCGCGGGTCAGGTTTTCAACATTGCGATAGTCATCTTTCGTTTCCAGACGAATGGTGATCTTCTTTTCTGTCATGGTGTTTCCCCTTATCTTTGATCAATGATTTTGTCGATCAGCCCATTCGGCTGATGTTCCTGTATGGATGAATGCAGTTCCTGAAGTTCCATTCCCCGCTTGTTTTTTATTCTTGTTTCATCGTTCACGCCGTCAAGTATCTTCAGCCGCAGACATCTTTCAAGCTGCGTTCTCTAACCCAATGATCCAGAAACTGCATCTGTTCCTCGGTATGGAACCAATGCTCCCCGTCAGGCATGACAGTCAGATCAGCATGGTGCCGCGTTGCAAACGCCGATACTGTTTCAATCGATGTCAGGTTGTCGTGCTCGCCGTACAGGATGCAGGTGGGGACATTCCAGATGATCGGGTGCTTACGCACATAGCAAAGATACGCCCATGACAGCGTTTCTCCGAAATTCGTGGCGATTTCCCTTTTCTCGGCAAGCTCCTGTTCGGTTACATTCGACCATTGCATCATATTGCAAATCAAGTTCTCCATATCCACGATTGGAGAGATGAAATAAGCCCGGTCAACCAGCGTTTGATCCAGCGAGGACAGCGCAAAATACGCACCGATGCTGTTGGCTATCAGGGTAAGGCGCTCACACTGGCCTCTTTGCTCGGTAAAGAACGCAAGAAACTCTTTCTTGGCTTCCCAAGGTGTTTGCGACCGATAATCAAACCCGATCACTTCACGATTGGGAAAGAGCGTTTTGTAGTACGCAGCTTCCCCAGCCGAGCCGCCCTTTCCATGAACATATACGATTAAATCTTTCATTTTATCCTCGTGAACCCTTTCTCAAAACCCACTGTTTTTTCTCTTCAGGTTCCTTCATATCGTTTCCCTGTCCTTCCTGCAACAGGATTCGACCTTGGCAATGAACTGCTCAATATGCGCATCCAGCAAGGGGGCAACGGAATCTTTATCCTGTGCACCGTCGTAGACACTGTAGAGTAGGTACATTGGCCCATAGAATTCCAGCGCCAGCTGCATGGCGGCTTCGTCAGTATCTGTCAGCTTACGAAAAATTGCGGCCATGTACGCCAGAGGTCCGCCCGCCAAGTAGTCGTGATGGAGCTGCGCCAGCTTGGGATCACGGTATTGCTCCAGTGTCAGCATCTTGCGGAAATTAGAGGAAAACGGTTCCTTTGTCCAATGGTCAAACTGCGCCATGCTGTATGCGCGAATTTTGGGAATCGGCGTGTGCAGATACGCCTCCGCAAAGCCGTCCGGTTCCGCCTCCGGCATTTCATAGCTTTCCGCGCGTTCATAGTCCATCTCGTTCATTCGCTCCACGATCTTATCTAAAATTTCCTGTTTGCTGGTGTAGTGCTTATACAAGGCGGCTTTCGTGAACCCCAACCGCTCCGCAATATCATTCATCGATGTTCCAAGGTAGCCGTTCTGAGCAAACAATTCCAGAGCTGTTTTTAAAATTCTTTCTTTCGTATCTCCAGCCATACTATTCCTCCTTGATAAGTAACCGTTCGGTAACCCCTATTATAGTTACCGAGTGGTTACTTGTCAAGACCTGTTGAAAAATTATGTGAAAAGCAGCGCACAACAAGCATCAGCGAAAGGATTAAAATGACGCAGCGAGATGCGTTCATCTCGTATTCTCTCCGATGTGGTCGTCTACTGTGTTCAATTCGAGATTCATCAGGTCAAAATCAATAGATTCTCCATTGATCTTAAAAAAGCGGGGAAACGTACACAGCTTCCGAAAGCCGTATTTCTCATAAAGTCTGATGGCGCGGGCATTGCTGCTGCGTACTTCAAGATTTAATTGTTCAAATCCGTTCTCCTTGGCAAAGGCAAGAATTGCTTCCATCAGCGCAGACGCCGCGCCGCAGCCCCACCATGCTTTTTTCAGACTGATACCGAACACCCCGCGATGGCACATGCGCCGGGGCTTGCGGTTCAGGCTTGCCGTACCGATGATCTCGCCATCCACCTTGGCAAGATACTGCACATTGTCCGCTGATTCGCACTGCGAACGCAGATAGTCTTGCTCTGCTTCAAGGCTGAGCGGCACTCCCTCCGCACCGAAGCTGAGATTTTCGGTTTCGCCACCCACGATTTTCAGATAATCCAAGAGTGCCGCGGCATCCTCTGCCCATGCGCGCTCTATGACAAACAAGCTGTTATTCATCTTTAAGACTTCCTTTCTTCGCATTGGCTGCCTGCATCATCCGCAGAGTCCCGCCGCCTGCATGATGGCCTCGACTGGCTCTACACCTCTATAAACTTCAATTTTTCCTGACCGCAAGACAGGAATTGACGTGTTCAAAGGCATTCAGATCGGCCCCGGCTCTGTCGATCACATCCCTTTGAATATCATCCGGCGTCAGCAGCTCATAGATCAGAAACCCGTGCGTTTCCAGCAGCTTTTCAAGCGCCGAATAGGAAAATGCCGACTGCATCGGTTCGCCGCCTGCTTTTGCCATCATAATGGTGTTTTGCACACGCTTCTTTCTGTTGCGAGACTCAGCGGCCTTTACGCCTGCACGACCTCGGAAAGCGCTAAGACCTCGCAGCCCTTGCTCTCATAATAGGTCAGCAGCTCCGGAAGCTTCTTTTTATCGTAGCTTGTGATGCAGTCTGACAGCACATGGACGGTGTATCGGAATCTTCCAAGCCTCGTTACTCATGGCAGGAGCTTGAAATCTTGCTCCAGCAGCCAGTCGCGGCCTTCCAAAAAATCGTATCCCAGCAGCGCCTCTATCTCCGCCGGTTGTCCGTACAGCTTGTCGCAAATATCGACATCCCGCAAATAAATCGTCTGGTTTTGAAACCGAAGCTGCAGCACCCGCACATAGGGAAGCCGCTTATATTGCGAAGCGCCAACACCGGCAATTTCTGTTTCGTGATATGCGATGTCAGGGAGCCGGGAATGCCAAGAGGCGCTGAGGATGGAGCCGGTATGTCCGGTATCCACTCTGGCCTTAAAGCACTGCCCGGCATACTCCGGAAACACGATAGGGCCTTGTTTGATTTCGGGACTCAGATGTTCAGCCGTCTTTTCCGATAAGCTGACCGATAAGGATTTATCTTTTGCGGAATAACTCCAGCGATAGCGGGAGATCACGTCCCATCCGAGCAGCATTTCAGCCGGAAAAATCCTGCCGTTTTCATCGCTGAGCGCAAAATCTGCGTCATCCGTCACGAGCACCTTGCAGTTTTCCATGCAAACATTTCCCAACCGGATATTGGGAATGACGGCAGTCTGAAGTCCACGAACCACGCCGTTATTGTTTCCGGCGCGGAGGACTTCTTTTTCCGGCGCAGCACGAAGCCGGCGCAGAAGGCTTTGTGCGATGACCGTCATACCCGCGCCGGTGTCAAACAACGCGGTGGCTCTCACGTCTCCAATTTAGACGTTTACAAACAGCAGATTTGCAAAGCTGCTGCTCGACAGGCAATTTGTCATTGGCTCATCTCCATAGATCATACAAAAAGGCGCAGTACAAACCGATTTTCTCAGTCTGCACTGCGTCTAAGCGTCTGGCATTTTGATTTCTTCAATTTTTCCGTCCTTGAAACGAATCACGCAGGTGTATTTGCACTTTGGGCAGAATAGCGGAAAATCCTCCAATACCGTATGGGACCGTATCTGCGTTCTTGTTTTGCCGCCGCATCTTGGGCAGCAAAGCCAACGCAATTTCAGGGTTTCATCCATTTGGGACCCCTCGCTTCGCTTGTCAGCCAATATGCTGACGGCGCCTGCGCATTCTTTCATGCCTTTTCCTCCTGTGCTGCCAATATTGCGCCTCTGTATGCCCGCTCCAAATGGGAATTGATCGTGTCTTCATCGTATTTCAACGAATTGTTGGCAATGATGCTTGCGTATCCATGGGCAAACAGAAACACCGTGACGAAAACCGTTTTTGTCTGCTCCATGCCGATTCCCAAGGATCTCTGCATCGCTGAAAGAACGGGAGTAAGCTCCTCGGCATCAATCAGTTCAAGCAAAGTCTTTCCGTTAAAATAATCCGACTGAAAAAGGAAACGGAACAAGTGGGGTTCTTCGATGGCAAAGCGGATATAGTTCATCCCGATTCCAAGGGCAGCGCCCTTGGGCGGTTTTTTCATATTCATCAGATATTCCGAATGATAAAGGTCTGCCTTCGCATAGACTGTTCTTTTCAGTGCTTCCATCGTCGCAAAATGATACATGACGGGCTGTGTTGAGCAATGCAGCCTTTCCGATACAGTCCTTGCGTTGATGCGTTCCACTCCCGCTTCGCGGGCAATCGCAAAGGCCGCATCAACGACCATCTCTTTTGTGACTTTTGCTTTGGCAGGCATATCCGCTCCTCCGCATTTATAATTCGAATTATGTATAATGCAAATTATACACGGTCAAGTGGAGCTTGTCAATCCGTCCGAAGCAAAATTTGCGGACAATCTGTCCTTTCAGACACTTTTATCTCTTTTGCATAACGTTTTCCTTTGCCGGGTTGAGAATTCCCTCTAAGCAATATGGACACGAAAGCCATTGACCTTGCTTTTCCATAACCATCACCTACTCGTTCGTCGGGGCGGAAATGAGCGTGATTCTCCGCATTTTGCTGCTTTCGGAGCTTGCCTGCTTCATGTACTTGACCGTCACCTGATTGATTTCCGGTTACCGCTCAATAATCCCCCGATACAGAAAAGCCGTGGTTCCCAGGGAACAGTTGAAGGCCGGAAGCGTCGCGTAATTTGAGCGCACGTCGGAGCGCGGGATGATTGAGCAATTCCGTTGCGTCAGCACACAAGAACGGTTCATCACACATTCATAGATGGTTTTTTAACCGCAAAATCCATTTTTATAGGTTACATTCAATGAGCGAATCCGAAATTTTGCACAAATTCTTATAACGGGCGCGCAATGCAGGTGCAGCAGATACACGGCGTCTACCTAAGCATCAGGCGAAACATAAACGCCATGCCCAGAAAACTCCTGCGGTATAAAAAGCCAAAAAGCTTTTTAGAAGGAAGTTATCCGCTTTATAGGCTCCGATGAACAGCGAAATTTCTATTCGATGCTTTCTATCCCATTTGGCTTATTTGCTTTACAACAAAAAGTCCTGCGTGTTATCCATTCTTTGGAACACGCAGGATTTTGTTATATACTTTTTTCAGAAAACAATCGATTCGTCAGGCATTATTCTGCCTCGCAGATTGTCCGCACTCCGAGCATTCCCATGCCTTTACGGATTCCCTCGTCCAACATCATAGCATGAAGACCGTAAGCTTCAAACAAATCGCAAAGTGCCTGTGCAAGCGGCGCCTTACCGGCAATCACTAGTGTCTGCTCCTTAGAAAACGCGCTGAAATGCCCCAACGCATCCAAATCCATGCGCAACACTGCACCCAACAGAAAATTTCGGGCGTCGTCCGCAGTAAAATCGCCGAGTGTACGCATAATTCGAGCCATAAAAGCTGAACGCCCCAGCCCTGCGTCGCAGGCTCTCGCGCCTGCCAGCATCAATTCCGGTTGATAGGCTTCCGCGCTTAAAAAGGCGCGTTCTACAGAATCGGATAAAATAGTGTGATAGGTCAACGCATCGATCAGTTCCCCGGAAATGCTGGTCATACAACCGCAAATCGTGCCATCCGCACGAATAGAAATGAATTTATTGTGGCTTCCCGGCAAAATCAGCATCATATCCTTTTCAGGGCGAACATGCGCCCAAATGCCGATGGCTTCCGTTTCCTCGCCACGCATCATATCCAATTCGCTCAAGTTATCCAGCCGCGCACGCTCGGCAGAGTTGCGCAGGCCAGGAATAAACTCAATCGGGAACGGCGCAATTTCGGAGAACAAACGGCTGACCATCCCCTCACGAAATTGTTTGGGCGCGGCCGGCGCAATCAAATGCGGCACTTCGCAAATGCCCACATTGCTTGTAATCATGCCGTAAGCCACACATCGCCGGATATCCGAAGCAGAAAGGTTTTGCGCAGCCATCACGCGCGAAATACAGTCGTGAATCGCTGCATAGAGTTTGGATGGATTGCCATCCATCGCCGTGTTTCGAACGCCGACCGTTTCCCCAGTCTGCTCCACGCATTGCCAGTTTTCGTCGAGCAGAGACACACGTGTATTGGTCGTACCCGTATCAATCAAAATGTAAAAAGCCATTATGATCTATTCGCCTCCCACTGTTCAATCGCATGCACAAATTTCCGGGCACGGCTCGTCAATGCGTTCATATCGCCGCTGCGAACAAATTCTTTTTTAACCAACTCGCCGCCTACGCCGAAGCCGCAGACACCCACATTCAGGAAATCTGCGATAGTCTCCGGGCGAACGCCGCCGACTGCCGACATGGGAATATACCCAAGCGGCCCTCGAACCGCTTTGATATAGGGCACACCCAGCGTTCCCGCCGGAAACAGCTTGACAATATCCGCGCCTGCATTGTACGCCATCACGATCTCCGTCGGAGTCAGCGCGCCGGGCATGGAAATCGCACCCAGCGCTTTCGTTTTGGCAATGACGCTCACATCCACATTCGGGGAGATGACAATCTGCCCGCCCGCTTCAACGCTGGCTTCGACTTCTTGCACGGTCAGCGCCGTACCGCAGCCAACCACCATCTCGTCGCCAAAGATCTTTTTCACCGCACGAATACGCTGACAGTTATGTGCGACACAATCCGGATCGTCGTGGTCGAACGTAAATTCCAGCACACGAACACCACCGTCATAAAGTGCCGTAGCGATATCGGTCGCCTGCTTGACCGGAATTCCTCGCAGAATGGCCACGAGCTTAGTCTCTTTCAGCAAAGAAAGCGCCTGTTCCTGATTCATGTCTGTTCCTCCTTGACTTGATGCAGAAAACGCCCCGGGTTCCGCTTGGCCGCGTCCGGGGCGATGGGGTTAAAAATGCTCTACTGCGGTGATGGCGTGACGAAGCTGCTCTTCCGTCAATTCATAAGGCATCAACCGTGCGTCGCGCAAGGCTTTCAAGCTGGCCGGAACGACGTGCGCAAGCAGCTGTTCATCCAACACATAGCCCATCTGGGCAATCGTCGTTGGGATGCCCATGCGAGCGAAGAAAGCCCGCAGGGTTTCAAACCGTTCCCGATTTCCGTCCACCATTTCTTGTACCAGCATGCCGTATCCGACGCAGTCGCCATGCAGCACACGCTTTTCAAACTCCGGCAGCCGCGTCATGCCGTAGAACACAGCATGCGCAATCGCGCCGTTATAGTGCTCGTCAATCAACAGCGAAACAAGGCCGGTCGAGACAATATTCGCCAACGCAACCTGCTCAAGCGCCTCGCCTGCCGCATGGGCTTTCGCTTCCGCCATCGCGGCTTCGCCATAAAGCAGATTCGGCTGATACGTCGTGCTGCTCAACGCCACGGCCATGCTGCTCGAATGGTTGAACGTCCGTCCACGGGAAGCAAGCGTACATTCAATGTGCTTGGCCATCGCATCGCCGATTCCTGCGCGTAAATAGCACTCCGGCGCATTGGCCAGAATACCGGTATCAATCACGGTATAGTTCGGCGGCGATTGATGGAACATGCTTTCCAGAAAAACGCCGCTGTCGTCATAAACCACTGAAATCGCCGTCACGGCCGCACAGGTTGAAGCGATGGTCGGCACAGTGATAATCGGCAAGCCAAGCATATCTGCGCAGCCTTTGGCCGTATCCAGTGCTTTACCGCCACCCACGCCGATCACCATATCCGCGCCACAGGCTTTAGCCCGTTCGGCCAGCCTGCGCATATGCGCATAAGTACATTCGCCTCCATACCAAACGGTATCGGCCACATGCACGTCGGCTTTTTTCAGTGCGTCTCGCAGGGATTCGCCTGCCGCATCCAAAGCGTGATGGCCGCCGATAATGATCCCGTTTTGTCCAAGCCTGCGAAAAGCAGAACCGCTTGAAGCAATCGCGTCATCGCCTACGCTGTAAGCAGGTAAATAAACCTCACGCATGATGGAATCACTCCTTACCACTCTGCAACGGTTCCGTCAAAATTGCGCCAAATCGGGTTTTTCCAAGTGGGACAGTCCTTCGCCTTTTCCTTGATGTATTCTTCGTTCATTGTCACGCCAAGACCCGGACCCTTGAGCAAGCCCATAAAGCCTTCGTGATATTCATAGATGCTCGCATCTGCCAGATAATCCAGCAGGTCGCCGCCCTTGTTATAGTGGATGCCGAGACTCTGCTCCTGAATAAATGCGTTAGGCGTGCAGGAATCCAACTGAACGCACGCGCCGAAGGCAATCGGGCCAAGCGGGCAATGTGGCGCAACAGCCACATCGTAGGCTTCTGCCATCGCTGCAATCTTCTTGCACTCGCTGATACCGCCCGCATGGGAAAGATCGGGCTGGATGATATCCACATAGCCTGCTTCCAGCAGATTTTTGAATTCCCAGCGGCTGAACATGCGCTCGCCGGTGGCAATCGGCGTACAGGTCGCCTGGCGGATATCCCGCATAGCTTCGTTGTTCTGGCTGAGCACCGGCTCTTCAATAAACATGAGGTGGAATTGATCCAACTCCTTAGCGAGCACGCGCGCCATCGTCTTATGCACACGCCCATGGAAATCCACGGCAATATCCATATCCATGCCCAGCGTATCGCGGATAATGGCCACACGTTCGCAAACCGCATCGATCTTTTTGAAGGAATCGATATAGTGCATTTCCTCGGTAGCATTCATCTTGATGGCGCTGTATCCCTGCGCTTTGGCCTCCAGCACATTGGCCTTGATATCGCTTGGGCGGTCGCCGCCAATCCAGCGATAGACACGCAGCTTATCGCGGCACGCGCCGCCCAGCAGCTCATACACCGGCACACCGAGCTTCTTGCCCTTGATATCCCAAAGCGCCTGATCAATACCCGCGATAGCGCTCATGACTTCTGGGCCGCCGCGATAGAAACCGCAGCGGTACATGACCTGCCAATGATCTTCAATATTGGCCGGATCCTTACCGATGAGATAATTACGGAACTCCTCCACCGCGGTACGCACCGTGTCGGCACGACCCTCGATGACGGGTTCGCCCCAGCCATCAATCCCCTCGTCGGTAGAAATCTTCAGAAACAACCATCTCGGTGGTACCTTATACAGGGTCAAATCGGTAATTTTCATCTGTCTTTCCTCCACTTATGCGCCCAGATAGCCGCCGTCAACCGGGAGAATAATGCCAGTCACATAGTCCGAAGCCGGAGCAGCCAGGAACACAGCCGCACCCTTTACGTCGTCAGCCACGCCCCAGCGTCCCTTCGGAATACGCGCCAGAATCTTCGGCTCGCGATCCGGGTTTCCGATCAGTGCAGTGTTTAGCGCGGTAGCAATATAGCCAGGTGCAATCGCGTTGACGCAGATGCCGCGTCCCGCCCAGTCATTGGAAAGCGCCTTGGTCAAACCTGCAACGGCATGCTTTGCGGCAGTATACGGCGGAACAGTCGTTCCGCCAAAGTAGCAGTTCATGGAAGCCATATTGATGATCTTTCCGTAACCCTGCTTAAGCATGATCTGACCGGCCAACTGGGAAAGGAACCAGACGGCGTTCATATTGACGTTAATCACCGCATCCCAGTCCTCACGCGGGAACTCCTCCGGTTTGTGGCGGCGGGTGATGCCCGCATTGTTGACCAGAATATCGATGTGACCGTCAAACGCCTGCATCACTTCGCTAAACACGCGGTCGATCTCCTCCCGCTTGGACAAATCTGCCTGAAAAGGCAGGACACTTTTTCCGGTCTCATCCATCTGCTTCGCGGTCTCCTTGACGGAAGCGGAATAATCCACCAGCGCGACAATCGCGCCCGCGTCATGCAGCGCTTCGGCAATGCTGCGTCCCATGCCCTGCGCTGCGCCGGTGACGATAGCCTTGCGGCCTTCCAAGCTGAAATTATCCATGACATATTGTTTATTCATTCAATTCCACATCCTTTTCTTTCTGAAAAACGGTTTGTTCTTCAATCGCCTTAACCCATCAGCAGGTTCGGCAGGAACAACGAGAACCACGGAACATAGGTCACCAGCATCAGCGCCGCAAACATGGCGATATAGAACGGCATGATCGTCTTCATGACCTTTTCCATCGGCATTTTGCCAACCGCGCAGCCGGTGAACAACGCCAATCCAACAGGCGGCGTACAGGCACCCACAGCCAGATTGAGCAGCATCATAATGCCGAACTGAACAAGATCCATGCCCAGCGAGGTCGCAATCGGCGCAAGGATCGGCGTGGTGATGATAATCAGCGGCGCAACGTCCATGATGCAGCCGAGGAACAGCAGCATGATGTTAATCAGCAGGAGTAACAGGTACTTGTTGCTGGTGATAGACATCAAGCCGTTCGCAATCAGTTGCGGCACACGCAGGTAGCTCAGGCAGTAGCCGAATGCGCCGGCCGCCGCAATAATCGCCAGCACCATACCCAGTGTGCGCAGGCAGCGATGCAGAATACCGCCCAGCTCCTTGAGCGGGGTCTTGTAGACGAAGAAGGTGAGGGCAAACGCATACAGCGCCGCAATCGCCGCGCTTTCCGTCGCGGTAAAGATGCCGGTGCAGACGCCCAGCAGGATGATGACGATGGTCATCAGACCCGGCAGACTCTTGAGCGTGATCTTGACGCTCTTGCCAAATGTATAGCTCTTGCCTTTTGGATAATTCTTCTTGTTCGCAATGATACCAGCCACAATCAGCAGTGCTGCCGCCAGCAAAATACCGGGGATGATACCGCCCAGGAACAAGCGGCCGCAGGAAACGCCGCCTGCCGCCATCGCATAAACGATCATGTTATGAGAAGGCGGAATAATCATGGATTGCGTTGCGGATGTGACGGTGACGTTGATCGCATAATCGCGGTCATAGCCCTGCTTTTCCATCAGCGGGATCATCGTCGCGCCGATGGAAGAAATATCCGCCGTCGCGCTGCCGGAAACCGCACCGAAGAAGGTAGAAGCCAGAATGTTGACATATGCCATGCCGCCGCGGAAACGGCCTACGAAGATATCCGCGAAATCCATGAGCTTATTGGATATACCGCCGCTCATCATAATCTCGCCTGCGAGGATAAAAAACGGAACCGCCAGCAGGCTGAAGGACTGAACGCCGGTCGTCAGTCTCTGCCAGATAACCATGACAGGAATTTTCAAATACAAACAGGTCAAAACCGATGATCCGATCAGCGAATAGCAAACCGGAATCCGCATGATGACAAACAGCACAAACGAACCGAGAAGGATGAGTGCGCCGATCTGCATGGTGGTCATTTCGCTTCAACCTCCCCAATAAAGTTTTTAGACGCTTCGCTTTCGCTCAGCCCGACGATGCGTAGAAGCTGCTGCACAGAGGCCATTATGCCACAGATCGGTGTGGGCAGATAGATAACCGCCGTCGGCCAGCGGGTAGAAGGCATGATGGAGGACATACCGTATTGCACGAGCTTGATACCCGTATAGAACATCATGATGCTGATCGCCAGCATGACAATATTATCAATCAGGTCAATCGCTTTTTTGCCCGCACGCGGGAATTTGGAGACAAACAGTTCGACACGCAGATGCTGGTCATGGCGAACCGCAATAGCCATGGAAAAGAAAGTGATGTAGATGAAGCCCATCAGCGACACTTCCTCAGACCACGGAATGGAATACTGAAACGCTGCGCGCAGGAACACCTGCACCGCAATCAACAACGTAATGAACACCAGAATCACACGACAGATCCATTCGAACCCCGTGTAAATGATGGACTCAATTCTGGCGATCGTTTCTTTGGCTTTCATGAATACAGCCTCCTCAGATAACAGGGTTGGAACGTCGCTCTCTCCCTTACTAAAGGGAAAGGAGCGGCACGGCCGGCAACCGTGCTCGGCCGTGCCGCTCCATACGCTATGAAGAACCTTGACACTTATCGGTAACGCTGTGCCTTGCGGCTCATCCGCTTTGCTCAATACTGAATGTTTTCGATCTGCTCAACCAGATCAGCATAAGCCGCGCCGTACTGATCGTAGACCGGCTGTTCAGCTTCACGCAGAGCAGTCAGCAGCTCCGCATCCGGCTCAGTGATGATCATGCCGCCAGCAGCCAGCGTATCCAGCGCGGCCTGCTCAGTCTCGCCCCACGCAGCGATCATGTTCGCCTGCAGATTCGCAGCGCACTCCTTGAGGATAGTGCGGTCGGCTTCGTCCAAACGATTCCAAGTCGAAGCAGAAACAATGACCATCTCCGGCATGATGTTGTGACGGTCAAGAATCAGGTATTTGCACAGCTCGTTGTGGCTCATATCGATGATGCGCGGAATGTTGTTTTCAGCACCATCCACAAGGCCTGTCTGGAGCGCGGAATAAACCTCACTGCCGGACATGGAAATCGGAATCGCGCCCAGCGCAGAAACGGTATCCTGGTAGATAGAAGACTGCATGACACGGAACTTCACATTCTTGAAATCCTCCACCGTGTTAAGCGGCTTAGTCGCGTAGAAGCAACGGCTGCCCGCATCCAGCCAGCACAGGCCGACCAGACCCTTGCTCTCCATCGAATCCAGCAGATTCTGGCCGATTTCGGTGTTCATAACCGCCCAGAGGTGATCCTCGCTCTTGAACAGATACGGCAGAGACAGCAGATTCAGATCGTCGTTAAAGCTGGTCAGCGCGCCCATGGAAGACTTGGTAATATCCAGAGCACCCATCTGCACCTGTTCGACGCAGACCTTTTCCTCACCGAGCTGACCACCGGCATAAACCTCGACCGTGATGCGACCGTCAGTCTTTTCTTTTACTTCATCCGCAAACTTGTAAATCTGTACGGTAGACACATAATCTTCGGACGAGTCGGTTGCGAAACGAAGGACAGTTTCCGCAGAGGCAGCAGCGGTCAGCCCTACGGCCAGACCCATGGACAGGAACAAGCAAGCCAGTTTTTTCATTTGAGATACGCTCCTTTTCTTTTTTGGTTTTTTATTTTCAAGGAAGTTTCACACATTCTTCCTTGATTTCGTTTTCAGATCGTCGTCATCATGTAACATGTCCTACAAGTTATAAGAAAGACAAAACGGAATCCGCCTTCAGCTTTGTTCCCGTTTTTTCGCATCAATGATTTTTCTGAGAATCGGCAAAGAATTCAGACAGACGAGCCAAATTGTATTTTGCCATTCGATCATAATCGGAAATAATCTTTTTGACCCGCTTGTTCTTCATGTCTTCAAAGATTTCGATATGCGTCGTTACACCGTAACGCTGAGATTTCGGTAGACTGTTCATCTCCTGCAAAACGCTGGTGACCGCATTCTGGTTGGCCTGCATGGCACGCTCCAGGAATTCATTGTGTGCACAACGAATAACCGCCAGATGGTAATTATAATCAGCTTCAGAATAACTCACAACATCTTCCTTGCTGCTGTCCATCTGATCAATACATGCTTGCACCTGCGCAAAATCTTCTTCCGTCGCTGTATTGACAGAAAGTTTAATGGCGCTGATTTCCACCGCATTTCGAAATTCGATGAAGTGCTGATAACTCTCAACAGACAATTGCAACGACTTATCCGGATGAATAAAATTGTTAGGATTCGCGACAAAAGATCCTAGTCCTTGTCTCGTAACAATCAATTTTTCCGTTCTGAGCATTTGCAATGCTTCTCGAATCACAACACGACTGACATGGAAAGTTTTCGCTAGTTCATTTTCGCTGGCTATCTTACTGCCTTCTTCCCACGTACCGGAAACAATCATTTGCCGGAGCTGACGATAAACTTCACTGACAAAGTTCACCTTTTCGATCCGAGTGATTTCCACACGATCACTCCTTATTTCGGTGCCTTGTTTTCCCTTGTAAGTTGTCATACAAGTTACGATCATATTAAAGCACATCGCACGAACGCTGTCAAGCCCCTTTTGACCAATTTTTTAAAGAAACGGCAATTATTTTGTGAATTTAATCAACTGCACCGAAGAAACTGCCGATCATTTTTCCCAGCCTGTTGAATCCACATCCGTTTACTTGTATGATAAATACGGAAGCAAAAATCATACTTTCCTTTCTTTTTTGTTGACCAGCGACTAAGATACATTCAGATGCTGCGGACTACTTATTATTTTTCTGTAGTTCAACTACTTTAAGGAGTGTATAGCCGTTACATCATCTGAATTGTTCATTAGCTGGATGTGACAGCGACGGTTAAGACCATATCTGATGTCCACCGTTGCCATCGGTCTGACGTGGGGCTTCCACCCATGACAACTATCACACAGCCCATGCTGGATATCGGCGCACTTGCCGCCAAAATGTTGATTCAGCTTTTAGACGGAAAAACACCTCTGCGAAAAAAGACTCGGATTTTGCCGCATCAGCTGATGATTCGTAAAACCTAATAAACCGCGTCCGAAGGAAATTTTCCCTCGGGTGCGGTTTTTTATTTACCAGTCGAGGTGATTTTGCAGAGCGGCGCACGCAACTTCAACACCTTATTGCATCACCTACTTGACTTCATTCCATTGGACTTTCCGGAGCAATCCAACGCCCAACGAATTGCCGCTGCCACCCACTCTGCACTAGATGGTACAATCATCGCAGGGCTCATGGCCGATTGTAAAGTTGCCACACCAAGCCCATGCACGCCTTTAGAATAAAAATGGAATTCACACTTCACACCCTTTTTCACCAAACGACTGACAAATTCAAGAATTCCCTGTTGGGGGATTATTTCATCCTCTTGCGTACTCCAAATAAATACGGGTGGCATCTTGCTGTGCACCAGGCTAATCAGAGATGTCTTTTCAATAAGTTCACGATTATTCATTTGTTCTCCCAACAAATTTTTAGTCGCAATCTCAACACCATATTCTGCTGTGTCAAGCAATGGGTATCCTAAAATTATTCCATTGGGTCTGGCTCTCTCTGGCAACCGCTCAGTATTTTCTTCAAGCGAACTATAAATTGCAAGTGCCGCAGTTGGATGTCCTCCAGCCGACAAGCCGAGAACAAAAACTCTTTCTGCATCAATATAGTATTCCTCTGCGTGCTTTCGCAGATAGGCTACAGCATTCGCTACATCGTGCATCTGACTTGGCCAGCGGTTCGGGATCAGTGAATAGTACAATACCCCTACAACAAAACCTTTTGCAACAAACTGTAATGCAACCGGCTCCCCTTCTCTTAAAGATACATGGTCAAAACCGCCCCCACCAAGAACAACAATCGCTGGCCTTTTTAAATGACTTTCAACCCGAATATCGACCTCTGGCAACAAAAGATTTAAACATGCTTCCTTCCCAGAAAGATCAAGCTTTGAAATTATCTTTCCCATTTTCGGCTCAATACAAACGCTTCTCATTATATATGTCTCTCCCATTCTGTATAAAGAAGCGGCAGATACAAAACCTGCCGCTCTATACATTACTCAATCAAATTGCATTCAATACCGAAGCCACATCGTCCTTGAAGTGCAAAACCCTATTCCCATCAAGACACCATTCGATTTCATTAGAGTATGCTTTATCTTCCACATACTCTTTCAGGATCGCCGCTTCCTCGTCATATCCTTCCAATGTGGCAATAGCAGCCTCAATATCTTCCCGTTTTTTTGTCTGCTCAGCGCGTCTCGTAAGGCATACAGTGTGTGCTTGATGACGCATAATCTTAGCATACAAAATATACATATCCAGCATGAAATTAAGATACTTCTTAATCTCTTCAGTTAGGCCGAGTTCGTCTGGTTTTACAAGCTCTCGCAAGCTTTCAGCCAACGCAACGCCCTCATCCTTTTCCTTGAAAATAACAGACAAGTTTTCATCTGTTGGCTCAACCCGCGCAGACGCGCCTGGATCCCAGTCATCGCGACTATGGAAATGAATCATCATATCATAGGCCATGAAGTAACGATCAAAGATCTGCACATTTTCTTGAAAAACATGTCCACGTATATAATCAATCTTTTCAATAATTTGCCAGGATCTCTTCATCAGTTCCTTAAACACGATCTTCGCATTCGGTGCTGTGGGAACACAGGGAATTTGTGCAAAAGAATCATGAATCAATGGGCTATATAACCCTTCGGATACCCAACGGTCATATATCATATCGAGATTTGCATTTACATTGTTGCTAAGTTCTGCGCCAGCAATAAGATTTAAAATGTTGAACGAATTAAATACACTGCCTTGGCTGATAATCTCCCAGTCTGTTCGAAGCATGACCCCGCTTACACCTTTATCCAAATAGCGTTGTAAGCGTCCTTGCATATCCTCGACCACACTACACGGAAATACCCCTAATCCAAAATATTGTCCCCAGGTATCAAACTCAACCCACTGACGCATGTCCGAGCCACAGCATCCAATTGCCGGGTTATCCGGAAACGTCGGATAATAATCATGAGGTGCCTTTTTAAGTGCCATCGTGATATCTTTAGACACAGATCTAGCCGCTTCAACCATCGCGAATTGGTGATCCGCAGTATAAGAGAAATCACGCACAACCAAACGCATGCCAGCCTTTGCTAACGGACGATACATTGCAGCAATTAAATTTTTGTACCAGTCATCGACATTATAATTCTTACAACGCTCACAAGTACAACGATTTGCCGCAAAAGAAACCATACTTTCGCGAGTACCGGGACTTACAACGATACCAGCAGCCGTAGGAAAACGACGTGTAAATTCCGAAACCTTTTCTTCAATGAATTCCCACCAAAAAGGATCCGTAGCACAAATTGCGCCATTTTCCTTTCGAAGGTTCGGATACAGCTCAAGAATATCTTGAGGATAGTAGATTTCTTTAACCTCTGCAAAGAAGTTAAGACCTGCATCCTTACATTTTTTAAGTACGCCATGCATATAATACTGGTTGTTCATAAGTGTTGCTTCTCGAACAGGCCAGTTTTCAAGGCATACCTGCTTAGTAAAATACTTTGAAGGAAGGATCAATCTATCGAGTAAATCATTGCAGTGGAAAATAAGGCCATTTAAACCATGCGCTTCTGCAAATTTAATTGCCCTATCAACATGAAACATATTGAACATATTCGGTCCATGGATTTCAAGGATTCGATCCGCGTAATCCGGAACTGATTTCATTTTCATACCTCTCTTTCAAAGAGAGTACCATGCGCATTCACATGGCACTCATCATCATGTATCAGGATATAGTCAGACGGTCTCCCAGCGTATCGACAATGGTCTGGAAATTTTCAGTTGTGCGTTCCCAGCGTTCCTGATAGGTTGTATGATCCTCATATTTAACTTCAAATCCCATATTGTTGATTGCCTCAATAACCTTAGGGTCTTGAAGTGCCGCCGAAAAACATTTTTCATAGTACTCAATAACATTTTCCGGCAACCCCTTCGGAGCACCACACCCCTGATAGCATTCGCTCACAAGATCATAGCCCTGTTCGATTGCAGTCGGTACATCCTTGAACGTCGGGTTTGAAAGTCTTTGATCAGAGAGAATAGCAATGCAGCGAAGATCACCAGATTCAATATACTGCTTCGCATCAGACGGAGTCTGAACAGTCACATCGATGTTATTGCCAAGAAGCGCAGCAATACAAGATGATCCCCCGTCAAAAATAACGGATTTAATGTCAGAATCGACCATGTAAGCCAGCATTTCCATCTCTATATGGGTATTAGTTCCAGCTGAACATGCCCCGCTGACCAGCCCATTAGGCTTAGCCTTAATTGCAGTCATTAGGTCTTCGAGATTCTGATATTCACTGTTTGCATTTACAAGGACAACATAGGGTGCAATCCCCCACATACACAACGCATCAAGGTTATCTTTGTAGACATACGGAGTCTCAATCGCGACCGGAAGCGTCGGGACACCATTGTTACAAATACCTATTGCATAACCATCTGGCTTACGCGTAATAAGATCAGCCAAACCGATAGCGCAAGACCCGCCTCCCTCATTAAGGATCACGAAGTCCTTTTCAAAGTAGGAAGCGCCCTGATTCGCGAAGATACGAGCCAGCATGTCCGAAGATCCGCCAGCATTAAACGGAACGATAAAGTCAACTGTTTTTTTCGGATGCCAAACTTCGTCCGCAATTCCGCTGACTGCAGAACACACCAGAAGGCTGAACAAGGCAACAATTAAGCAGACAGAACCCAAGATGCTTTTCCGTTTTTTCATAAGACTACCTCCTTATATTTTCTCCGGGTTTTCTCCCGGAAGAATTATGAATTATTTTTTTATAGCTTTGTTGAGGCCATTCTTCGTGAGATTATAGACGCCTCGACCGACGAGATAGATGATAACAGCAAACACAATGAGCATGAACGTTCCACCAATGGGACGTTGAAGCATCATATTCAACAAATTTCCGTCGTAGACAACCATAGTCGTGATTAAATTTGTTTCTAGTGTTTTTCCAAGGAACATACCCAAAGCTAGAGCTGACAAATCATAACCGCCCGCTTTTAGCCAAAATCCAAGCAATCCTGCGAACGTCATAATTCCTAGGTCAAACAGGCTATTGTTTATTGCAAACGCACCTGTGTAGGTAATGAAAGTAATGATGGGCATAAGCAGCGAAAAATCGACTTTCAAAAGGCTCGCCCAAACGCCAACCAGCGGTAGATTGATAACAATCAAGAAAATATTGCCTACAAACATGCTGGCGATAAGTCCCCAGAAAAGTTCAGGATGCTGGCTAATAAGCATCGGACCCGGGGTTATTCCATGAATCATGAAAGCGCTCATCAGTAACGCTATCGAACTCGAGAAAGGGATACCAAGGCTAAGCAGAGGAACCATTTGTGCATACATTGACGCATTGTTTGCAGATTCCGGTGCCGCCACGCCACGCAGAACACCCTTACCAAACTCTTCGGGATGTTTGCTCAGCTTTTTCTCGATACCATAAGAGCCAAATGTAGCCAGCATCGACCCAGGACCAGGAATCAATCCAACTGAGAATCCAAACAAGCTGCTTCTCGCAATCGTCGGCGCAACATGTTTAAGATCCTTTAACGAAGGATATAATTCTCGAAATTTAAATGAAAGGATATTGCCCTGATCCTCTGGAACGCACACCGTATACATGAGTTCTGTAATACCAAAGACACCCATGATGAAGATGATGAAGTCAATACCTTTATAAAGATTGACATTATTAAAGGTATACCGCAGTGTACCGAACGTTGAATCGAGACCAATGCATCCAAGCATAAGGCCACAAAAAACCATTACTGTTCCTTTAAGGACATCCTTACCAGATACATTCGTCAGCAGAAGCAGTCCGAAAACAACTATCGCAAAGAATTCCGGTGCGCCAAACGTAACAGCAAGACGAGCAAGCTGCGGAGCAGCCAGTGTGAGGAAAATTAAGCCGACTGTTCCTCCGCAAAAAGAACTAATTGCAGAAACACCAAGTGCTTTTCCTCCAAGTCCTTTCTTTGCCAGTGGATATCCGTCAAAGCAAGTAACAATGCTGGTTGCTTCGCCCGGAATATTAACGAGGATTGACGTTATGGCTCCGCCATATTGAGATCCAAAGAAAATACCAGACACCATGATAAGAGCAGTCAAGGGTTCCATACTGTATGTGATTGGCAATAAAATTGCAACAGAACCCGAAATACCGAGCCCCGGCAAGACGCCAGCTAACGTACCGACTAAGACTCCAATAATGCAGCAAAACATATTGATAGGAGTAAGACACGAACTAAATCCCTGACCCAAATAAGTCATCGCTTGAAGCATTTATCCTTCCTCCTTACTGAAATAGGGTTATTCTCGGAAGATACACACCCATAACAACATTGAATACACCATAAAAGAAGGCCGTTACAAGCACTGTCGTCAGAATTGGAATGAACCACCCTTTGATCCCGGTGAACTTAATCATTGCAAGTAAACAAATAGGGGTTGCTATGATATAGCCAAATCCAAGTTGTAGCATAAAAACATAAGCAAAACACGTAAAGATGTACAAGAATGCCTTCAACCAGTTTACAGCCCGCAACTCTTCCGGGATCTCATCCTCCTTACGTAATTCGACAATTGCGTTTATGACTGAAAGAAAAACCATTGCCACTCCGGCTACTCGTGGCATAAAGCCTGTTTTTGGAGATGCCCATGAGCCAAACCGAAGATTTCTCCCTAAGTAAAGATAAAGTATCCCAATAAGCACCAAAGTTACAGAAATGATTTTGTTTGTTTTTTTTAGCAAATAAGTCTTCATGGTTTCCTCCTTTTTAATTAAGTAGCTCGTCCTTGTTTCCTTTTGTGATATGATTGTACATATTATTTTTACATATTGCAACTATCGTTTTTCACTATGTGAAATGTCATATTTGGATAGTGAAAATACATTGTGCATAGATTTGATTTCTTATTGCGTATTTTTTAGAATTTTGATAAAATGTATAAGCATGGCATAGTCCACTGAAACAATTTTTGATATCTAGTTTTGTTTATTCAGGAAGGAGTCATATGAATTCTGATTCTGACATTCAAGTGTTAAAAACGTTAGACCATGCTTTGGACATCCTTGAAATCTTCGATCCTTCTTTTCCCCTTTATTCCATCGCAGACATTGCTAAAAAAACTGGAGTGCACAAAAGCTCTGTATACCGAATTGTAAAGCTTCTCGCCAAACGTGGATACTTAGAATGTAACTCAACAACTCATCAGTATGGTTTAGGCTTAAGTGTTGTAAAACTGGCCAGTAATCGTATCAACGATCTTGAACTTCTCACCGAGGCGCATTCCCTCATGTTGCGTCTTCATGCAGAAACATCCTTGACTACACAACTCTGCATTCTTGACGGAACTGACGTTATTTATTTGGATGAAGTCAATTCCCCCTCTGCTCGTCACTACTCTCACATGGGTTCACGCGGACAAGCACACTGCTCTTCTCTCGGTAAATGCCTTCTTTCTTCTCTCCCATTTGAAGAGTTGGAGTGGATGTATAAGGACTATACTTTCACCAAATATACACCTACCACAATTACGTCCCTTTCTGCGCTACGTTCTGAACTCCGCACCATACGGCAACAGGGATATGCTATCAATCACGGTGAACAAAACGAAATTCTGTCCAGCATAGCCTGTCCAATTTTCGATTACAATGGAAATATGATTGCCGCCATCAGTCTAGGTGCCGCATCATACCTTATCGTTCCTGAAACCATAAACAATCTTCTTCCTCATCTGCAGAGATATGCAAATATGATCAGTAAGCGTATGGGATATCAAATCGATATAAACCTGTAACTATATGAAAGGGGTATATAATTATGGACAAAGAATCCATTGAGTTCCATTTTACGCAAAGCAAAAATGATACTTCCGTTCTAACTGCCGTTGCCTCTCAAATCTACAATCCACTACGGGTCATCATTTGGTGCGTCTTTGCATGCGGTCTGTTTCTTTGTATGCTACTGACGCTTTCCGGGGAAAATGCCCGTTATACTGCCCCAATTTTGATCCTTTCGTTCCTCCTTACGGTGGCTGCTTTCAGTATGCTGGCCATCATTTTCTTCATTCGTCCAAAGCTTCTAAAATGTATACAAAATAATTCGCAAACATCCATTTGCATACGTTGCACACAGGAGAACATAGAAATTTGCCGCGAAAACACTTTACCCGTCCGCGTGGAATACAAAAATGTTCTCAGTCAGTTTTGGTGTGGTGATAACTATATTTTGCACATTCGTATCTGTAGAAACAAGATTCATAGCCATGAACTTTTTCTTATTCCTCTTTCAGAATCTACCTTTGATGACATTTACACGCTCGCATCTGTGTTGGAAAAGAAAAAAACACGTTTACAGCGCATAAAAATCAAATCTGTTAGCCAAAAATAAAAATGCTTGAACAACAGTACTCAACAGATATGCCAAGACCCATCCTTCAAATCCGGAGGACGGGTCTTGGTTTGTTTTTCGGCATTGTCAGTCCTTCGGGGCGTTGCTTTTGAGTCTTTTTTCCCTCTCTGCCGCTCAGTTTCTTTCCGCAGGAACAGCCCGCCGCAGTCTCCCGTCCTCCATCTCATAAACGATGTCGCAGGCCTTCGCAATATCCGCCGCGCTATGGCTGGCCAGAAGAATCGTCTTGCCCGCCTCTCGAAACTGTCTCAGCAGCGCATGAACTTCTTCCATCGCGTCCCGATCCATCGCGTTGAACGGCTCGTCGAGCACCAGCACATCCGGATTTTCCATGATCGCCTGCGCAAAGCCGAGCCGCTGCCGCATGCCCAGCGAATACCGGCCGACGGGCTTGCGCTCGTCCGGCGAAAGCCCCAGCGTCTCCATCGCGCGTCGAGCGTCCGCCCGGTCGGCGCGGCCGGACATGTCGGCCAGCAGCATCAGGTTCGTCAGCCCGGATTCATTCGGCAGAAAGCCGGGGCTTTCGATGATTACGCCCGTCTTCGGGGCAAAATCCGCTGTCTCGCTGACCGCGCCGCTCCTTTGCAGCGCCGGATTCCGCCTGAGCGCGCGCCGTCCGCCGACCAGACAGCCGTTCACGAGAACATACCCCGTTGTCGGCTGGCTGAACCCGCAGATGCAGCGCATCAGCGTCGTTTTGCCGCAGCCGTTTGCGCCGACCAGTCCGTAAATGCCGCCCGATTCAAACCGCACCGTGATTTGGCGCAGAATCTCATTCTTTCCATATCGCTTGGACAGATTTTCAATCTGAATCATCGTCTCATGCTCTCCCCTCGAACCGCAAATCCATGCGATGCACGCGCGCCGCCATCAGCGCGATCAACGCCGCAATCGCCGCACCGTAGCCGACGAGCGCGCGAAGCGCCGCGCCGATTTCATCGCCATACGCCCGACTGGCAATGGCGCTCAGCGTCGCATACAGCCCCGGCAGGACGATGCCCGGAAACAGCTCGGCCAGCAGCGTGATATGCGCCGTCACCATCAGCACACAGACGATGATGCCGACGTTTCCGCAGTCAAACAGCGCAAACGCAAGGACGGTCAGCGTCAGCAGCAGGTAATACCCCATCTGCACCGCCGCCGCCAGGCCGCAGGCCGCCATCGGCGACAGCACACGGATATACGCCGGCGCGAACTGCACTTCATACACATAATCCGGGTCGGCGGCCAGCCGCTCGAGGTCGCTCCATCCCCCGCCCGGCGCGGCGTAGGGCACTGAGCAGAGGGTGGCCGAAAGCAGCATCGCCGCCAGAAACAGCGCCGAGATCATCGCGCAGAACGCCACCAGCGAGATCAGCCACTGCCCGCGCGATTGGCGAATCAGCGCGTATTTCTGCCACGCAATCCGTTTGGGGATCTCTGAAATCATCACCAGAAAGCCGATGCTCGTGTTCAGCAGATGGAACCCCTGATTGACGCTCGCGTAGACCATCTCGCCCAGATGCAGCGCATACCCGCTCGCTTCATAAAGCAAATGCTGCGCGCGGGTGAACATGATCGTCATCATCGCCACAAACGCCAGCGCGATGACCGTCCGCGGCGAATGTACCCACAGGCTCCAATGGCCGCGCAGGGTCGCCCCAAGCGTATGCCGCTTACGCATGGCGAAGCCTCCTTTCGCACCCGGCGCAGTACGCCGCAAGGCTGACGGCAAACAGCACGCCGTAGCTCGCCAGCGCGGCGCGCAGGCGTTCCGGCGAAAGCCCGTCGTTAAACAGGCTCGCCGGATGCGGAATGCTCAGCCCCAGAAACCACTCCGCCGCGTCCGCGCTCCAGAGGTAATAGATGAACGACGGGATGGTAAACGCCATCAGCTTATCCGGAGACCACGCGGCCGTCGCCAGCGCCGTCACCGCCCAGACCGCCGCCGAAAACGCCATGCCCGCCGCGACAGCCGCATACATCGGCAGGCCATAGCAGACCGTGTACAGGTCGGCATACACGCAATCCTCCGAAAAATAAATCGTATGCACGGCGTATGCCGCCGGGTCACACGGCAGGGCAATCCCGTTCCAGATCACCGCGTGCAGCGCAAACGCGCTCGTCGTCGCCAGCGCCGCCGCCAGCATCGAGGCCGCCGCCTTGACGCCGACATACCGCGCCACCGAGCCGCGCATCACCCGCCAGCGCGCCATGCCGCTTCGCAGCTCGTCCACCTGACTGGTTGCGTGCGCAACGGATGCGCAGAACGGGAACAGCAGCATGAAGCCGCCGAAGAAAATACCGCCGACGGATAGGCTCAGCGCGCTTTCGCGGTATTCCATGCTCTCGCCAACGCTGATGGCGTTCAGCCAGGAGGAGAGCGAGTAGCCCAGCAGTGTCAAAAAGCTGATGGCGAAGGCCATCCAGTAATTTCGGGATTTGAAGATAGATTTGATTTCTTCCGCCATGGTTCTGCCCTCATTTTTTCGCCTTGTCCCACGGGATGAAGCCCTTGTAATCCGCATCGCCGAAGCCATCTTTGCTTTGATCGTTTATATCCATCATTTTTCCCGTCTGCGCGTTAATTGTCAGCGTTCGGAACCCCAGATTCCCCCGATTGTTTCCATCTGCGCCATGCATCTTAAAAAGCGTTTCATCATCATATTCCACCCATGTATTCTTCGGATTGTCCATATACGCACACTCCATGACCCACGACGGCACTGCGTAATAGTCTGCCTGACTGTCAATCTCCAAATCCTGCCGATAGTTCATATGCCCCGGCTCGTTATAAAGCGCATATCCGAACCTCAGAGTGTACACTTTTTGAAGATGGCCGGACTCGATTTCCTTTTCCAGATTTTCAATCACCGTTTGTAGCGGACAAAGCGGAATATCTTCGGCCACTCTTTCTGCTTCCTTCATCGTCACCAGCAGAATGGAATAGCTTTCCTCATTCATCATCATCATGGTAAAATCCGGCATATACATCGGCCATCCCACTTTATTGAAACTTCTCATCGCATGGGTCATAATCGGCAAGCCATTCATTTTCGCCCATAAGCGGATATAATAAAATGGCGGTGTAACAGGCTGCATGGTCGTCTGATTGATGTTGCACATCATATCAAATTCCATCGGATGCGCATATTCAAAATCGCCGTTCAAATTAAGTCCGTTTCTTTCAAGAATTGCCGCCATAAACTCATACATTTCGCGTACCGTCAAATCGTTACCAAGCTCCGCACCATACATTCTATCCAGATCAACAGCTTCGCCGAAAGTATGAAAGAAATGTGTACGCCGTCCACCTTTTCGCTTCACATTTTCTACCGTCAGATACGGATAATTCTTCTCAATGACGAATCGGCTGGATTCCGCTTTTTCTCCACTCCAAAGCGCCGATTGATCTACACGATAGCCTGCGTCGGTGATTTTGATAATCGGCGCAGTTTCTTCCCCGTACACCTCCACGTCGATATCCACAACCGTTTCCCGCCCGTACCTATCGGTGTACGTTTCGTGCCATCCGTCCTTCGCCTGTTCCCTGATCTCCGGCAGGGTGTAGTAATCCTGCGCCAGCGCAAGCGTCGGCAGAAGGGAAAGCGCGGTCAGAAGCGCCGCAA
>ERZ827108.641-NODE-641-length-57063-cov-4.506596_pt1 | contig 57063 bp, 57 predicted proteins | sample MGYA00519921_ERZ827108 | MGnify/ENA primary metagenome ERZ827108 (study PRJEB31778, sample SAMEA3449258) | human gut metagenome | biome: human gut; feature: human-associated habitat; material: faeces | place: United Kingdom | collected 2010/2012 ...
TATAACTTTTCCAAGGATTCCACCGAAATATATTGCTTATGAAAAAGAAGATATATGCAAGCTGTTAGAAATAGCCAAAAAAAGTGATGCAATTTACCTTGAAATACTTTTATGTCTATTTGCCGGATTACGTATAGGTGAGGTTCGAGGGCTCAATTATGATCATGTTGATTTTCAAAATAATACAATCACAATCATGCAACAGATTCCAAATGAATCATATATAGAGATTAAAACTGAAAGTGATCGAATGGAGGATGATGATTACGCAATTCCATTTAATTCTGTTATGAGCAAAGAACAGGTAGACGGTTCATACAAATTGTTCACGATCTGGGGCTGGGATACCTTCCAAAAGAAACATGAAATTGATATCTCTTTTGCAATTCAGTTCCATAGAACGAGAAGAATAGTCCCCGTTCATGTAAGAGTAAAGTACAATCTTCAGAAGTGTTTTTGGCGATACTGAATTTATTCTTTCATAGGTAGAATACAGGTCAGTCAAATCCATTCCCTCCACAAACTGACTTAGTAATCGCACAGAATCATCTTCCGGAATGATTGTTTCCAAATTTAAAGGAAGTTTTAGTTGATATCCTTCTTCGTTCAAAGTATAATTTTTATGTAATAATATAGGAGTTTGCATGCTTATATTTTACACCTACAGCCGGACTTTGCGAAGTCTGGCTGTAATTTTTTGCACAGAAAAGGAGCTGTGCACTAATGTTTAGTGCGACAGCCCCTTGTCTATCGACATGTGTTCCAAAGTATTCAATGCCGTAGCCACTAAATTCTGCAAAAATAATAGCAAGAAAGGGTTAGGGCTAATGTGTCTGCAGATCTTTCATGGCAAGATGAAAAGCTCCCTGTGCGGCAATTGGAATCTCTTCAGAGTCATCTAACACAATATTATGGAAAGCAGGGTCTTCTTTTAACAGATCATAAAGCGCATGACTGAAAGCACCGTTCCCATGGATGACAATACGTACATTCGTGACATCTTTAAAAAATGCTGCATTATGAAGAGCGGTAAGATCACTTTCCAATACAATTCCGAGAACATAGTTCTGCAGATTATATTTTGACTGGCTGCCAAACCGGTCAAAAAGTCTTGTGAGAAATAATGCACGTCCAAAGCCTTCCTTTCGATGCATTTCACAGCCGTATTGTATCATTTCCAGATTGTAGTGTTCCATGGATGGAAATCCATGATCGACAGAACTGGCTACAATCGTATCATTGACGATGGAATTTAATAATTCTCCGGAGAGTGTGGTGCTTGTAGCGAGAACTGTGCAGTTTTCGTCTATGAAGACGTACTTATTATGAGAACCAGGCAGAATATAAATGGTATTCTGGTCAGAGCCATACTGTTCGATCAAAGCATAAGTCTCCGTCTCTTCTCCACGCATAATGTCAAATGTGCGTAAAGAATCAAGAGATTCCGGGTTGGAAAGTGTATTCTTTATGCCGGGAATAAGGACAATCTCTTTTGAAAATACTTCCGGCAGGTGGACACGCACCAGGTGCTCCTGATAATTTTTCATGGAAACAGGAGCAGTAAGATGTGGCACTTCAAGGATGCCAAGGTCGCTGGTCAGCATTCCGGACATATAGACTCCTTGGACAGCATTATCGGAAACTGCACATTCGGTAAGCATGCTTTCAATCATATTGTGAATTGCTTTTTTCCAGGCTTGATTGCTGCCATTTATCGCAGACGTTTTGGCTCCGATTGCTTGTGAGCGTTGTGTAAGGATTTGGCCATTGGCAGTCCAAAGATAAGTTCTGGTATTACTTGTTCCACCGTCTACAGTTATTATATAATTCATGATTTATCCTCCTTGATAATGAGTATGAGTAAACTGTTGTTATAATGTTTGATGTGAAATGGCAGTACAGTATCTATGTGCGATTTCCGTTAATTCACTGTATTTTTCTTCATTAGCTAATTTGGAAAATTCTCCGGCAATGCCGTAAAAATCTGCACCGGATTTTTGCCATAGAGTTATATTTTCGAGATTCACTCCTCCGGTTGGTCCTATAAGCGCCTGTGGGATCGGAGCTTTTATGGCTTTTATAGAATCCAGACCAAGGATAGAAGCCGGGAATAGTTTGATCATATTTACGCCAAGTTCTAAAGCAGTCATGATTTCTGTCGGAGTCATACAGCCGCAGATGACCGGTTTCTGGTAACGGTTAGCACATTTTATAACACCTTCATTGAGCGTAGGAGTAACAATATACTGTGCGCCGTGCTGAATGGCATTCAGACAGGATGCTTCATCAAGTACAGTGCCGGCTCCGATCAACAGATCAGATACATTTTGATAGTGGGAAATAACCTGAAGTGCTCCGGGAGTATTCAGGGTCACTTCAATTGCCTGGATACCGCCTTTTTTTAATGCTTCAATTCCTTTTTGCGCTTTTTGAGGAGAATCTAAGCGTAAGATGGCGATAATCTTATTCTCTAACAGTTGATTTAAGATAGATACATAATTCATTTATAACACCTCGTTTGTTTGTAAATAATAACTAGTTCCTATATAGAAACTATAACACTAGAAAGGAATGGTGACAATTCTCAATTGATAACAAAAAAACTTGCCTGAATTTGGTAATATTGTATAGAGCATTCATTTGGGATATGATAAAATGAGTGTAAATGAAAGAGAGGAAGCTATTATGCAAGAAGAGAAAATGCACCGATCGACCTATCGGGTTTTGAAAATATTTGAGCTTTTATCTGCAACTTCGGAAGGAATGTCACTGACCGGTCTGGCACAGAAACTGGAGATTCCAAAGGGAAGTCTTCATCCAATCTTAAAGACCATGCAGGCAATGAATTTTATCAGAATGAATGATAATGGGAATTATACAATCGGGCAGGCAGCATATTTTGTGGGTTCTTCATATACGAAGAATTCCGATCTGTTACAGGAAATAGATTATGTTTTGAAGAATTTGTCATCTGCGGTTAATCAGACAGCATATTTTTCGGTATTATCCGGTGGTGAGGTTTTATATCTTTTGGAAGAAAGAGTAGCGACCCCCATCACGATCCAGGCAAAAAGAGGATACAAATATCCGGCATATGCAACAGGTATTGGAAAAGCCCTGCTTAGCGGAAAGACAGAAAAGGACATTAAAACATTATATCCGGAAGGGTTATATAAATTGACAGAACATACAATTGATGATTTTGACACACTTTTCTCACAGATGGAAGAGACGCAAAAATCAGGGTATTCATTTGAAAAAGAGGAATCGAATAAAGATGTGCAGTGTATTGCAGTTCCTGTAAAATACAAAGAAAATGTAATTGCAGGTATGAGCGTGGCTGTTCCGGTGTTTTACTATTCAGAAGAATTTGAAAAAAAAGCAATGGAAGAACTAAAAAAGGCAAAGCAACATATCGAGAAACTGATCCAGGATAATACACAGGAGTGGGTATATTCACCATTGGGAACAGAAACATAAATGGCATGACCGGGAGGTGCTGTGATGAAACAAAAAAATGGAATGCCTCTGGCGCAGGCGGCGGCAGAAGATATCATTGAGATGATCCGAACCAATCATATGAAGCCGGGAGACCGTCTGGAGAATGAATATGAACTGGCAAAAAAACTAAATGTCGGAAGAAGTACGGTCAGAGAAGCGGTAAAAAGCCTCGAAACAAGAAATATACTGACGATAAAAAGAGGAGCCGGAACCTTTATTTCGCAAAATGAAGGTGTAGCGGTAGATCCGCTTGGAATTTCCCTGATGGGAAAGGATGAAGAGATAGCATTAGAACTTCTGGATGTACGTATGATACTGGAGCCCGAAAGTGCAGCACTGGCAGCAATTCATGCAGATAAGAACGAGATTGCGGAGATATCCAGACAGAACCGGAAGGTGATTGGAATGATCAGACAAGGATTGGATCATCATGAAGAGGATGCACGATTTCATCAGCTGATTGCAGAGGCGACAAAGAACCGGATCATAGCGAAGCTTGTGCCGATTATTCAGCAGTCAGTAGGACTGACAGCCGAGATGACGAGTAAACGCCTGACAGAGACAACGGTGAGTTTTCATGAACAGATTGTCGAAGCTATAACAAGAGGAGATGCGAACGGAGCAAGAAGCGCGATGATAGCACATATCAGCGAAAACAGGATTTATATCATAAAAGAAATTGAACGAAAGCGACGTTTTGAGTAGAAAAATATGTAAAAAAGTAGCGAAAAATAAGGATGTCAGACAAGTTTTTAAAATAAAAATCAAGAGGAAATGCCTTAAAATCAAGGTTTTTGGGCAATTGGCTCTTGATTTTTTTTTGACAAAAATCAAGACATCAGATGTATTTGAGGCGTTAAATTGTATATACTTAACAAGTATGCACAAAATAAATGGCGTAAACGGAGAAAAAAATATACAATATTGCCAAAACCGTAAGACGCATATATAATAAAACCATAAAGATTAATCAGACAATTACAGGGGAAATGGAGGAGAGCAAATGAAAGCATTAGTATATGCTGGACCTAAACAGGTAGAAGTTCAAGAGGTAAAAGAACCTGAAAAGCAGGACGGGAAAGTGAAATTAAATATCAGATATTGCGGAGTCTGCGGATCAGATATTGGTATTTATCTGGGAACACATCCAAGAGCAAAAGCACCATTGATTCTGGGACATGAATTTTTGGGAATTGTTGCAGAAGATGGAAAGAAATTCAAAAAAGGTGACAGAGTTGTCCCTTATCCGTTACTTTCCTGTGGACATTGTCTTGCATGCAGAAGTGGAAATGAACATGTATGTAATACACTGGGGCTGATCGGGATTGATACAGACGGTGGGATGTGTCAGACCGTATACACAGATGAGGATGTGCTGTTTAAGGTTCCGGATGGAGTCAGTGATAAAGCGGCAGCAGTGATCGAGCCTCTTGCAGTACTTGTCCATGCAATTCACATGTCAGGATTTGAGGCACTGGATACAGCAGTGGTAGTTGGAGCCGGACCAATTGGAATGTTATGTGGAATCATGTTAAAACATGCAGGGGCATCAAAGATATTTATTTCCGATGTTGTTGAAAAAAGGCTTGAGATTGCAGAAGAACTTGGATTTATACCGGTGAATCCGGAAAAAGAGAATCTGGAAAAAGTTGTAAAGGATGCAACAAACGGCGAGGGATGCGATGCATTCTTTGAATGCAGCGGCGCAGCAGTGCCGGCAATGCAGATGACAGATATTACAAGAGTCCGAGGAAAAATCTGTATCGTATCAGTACATAAAAAACCACACGAAGTGAACTTAAGAGAAGTGAATTTCAAAGAACAGACAGTGGTTGGAACAAGAGTATATACGAAAGAAGAATTCGGAAGAGCTGCAGAACTTACAAAAGAATTAGAAACAGAACTTGAAAAAATTGTAACACATGTTGTTCCACTGAAAGAAAGTGACAAAGTATTCGATATGATCGCAGATCCGGAATGTGGAACAATCAAGATTGTAGTTGACTGTGAAAATGTATAAGGAGGGAATGGCAGATGTCCAGTAAGACAAAGTCAGTAACAGCGGTATTAATCGTACTTGCACTGGTTGCCGGAGTTGGAATGACAAAGGTAGGCAGTAAATATAAAACACAGGATAAGGTGAATCTTATCTTTGCAAATGCAACATCAAATTCGGCGAAAAAAGCGGGAGAAAAATTTAAAGAACTTGTAGAAGAATATTCAGATGGAGATATCACAGTAGATCTGTTCCCGGACAATCAGCTTGGTGATGACAAGACAGTAGCTGAAGGTGTACAGAATGGAGATATTGATATTGGAATATCTTCCAGCGGTAATTTATCAACACTATACAAAGATTATTACATTTACGATACACCATATTTGTTCTTGAATTCACAGGAAGTATATGATGTGGGATTTGACGGAAAAGCTGCACAGGAAATGTTAAAGGGTGTAAGCAAAGTTGGATTGAAGCATATGGCAATGTGGGAAAACGGATTCCGTAATTGCACGAATAATGATCATGCGATTGAGACACCGGCGGATTGTAAAGGGCAGAAAATCCGTACAATGGAAAATCCAATTCATTTGAAAGCATGGAAATCCATCGGAGCTAACCCAACACCAATGGCATTCTCAGAGTTATTTACAGCTATGCAACAGGGAACGGTAGACGGAGAAGAAAATCCAATCGGAATTATTTACAGTAACCGCTTTTATGAGGTTCAGAAATATATTTCACTGACACAGCATGTATATACACCGTATGTAGTATTTATGAATCCGGATAAATATGATTCATTGACAGATGAACAGCAGGAAATTATTGATAAAGCAATGAAAGAAGCATCAGCATATCAGCTGGAAGTATCTGCAAAAGATGAAGAAGAAGGACTCAAGGAAATGGAAAAATATGGATGCGAAGTGAATACATTGACGGACGATCAGAAAAAAGAATTCCAGAAGCTTATTGAAGATGCAGATGTATTCAGTCTGGCAAAGAGTTCCATGGAACATCCGGAATATTTTGATGAGATTCAGAAAGAACTGACCCAGTATCGTGAGGAGGGAAAATAATGAAAAAAATTTTAAAATTCTTGAATGATTATCTGGAAGAGACAATCTGTATCATCCTGATGTCGGTTATGACAATTATCATATTCATTCAGGTTATTATGAGATATGTAATGCATAATTCGCTTTCTTGGTCGGAAGAACTTGCAAGATATTGTTTCATTTGGCTGATCTACATAGGTGTGGCTTATGGATGCAAACTGATGAAACATATAAAAATTGATGCGGCATTAAAGTTGTTCCCGGAAAAAGTAAGACCGTATATTACAATTGTTGGCGAACTTCTGGTACTTGCATTTGCAGCATACATCGTTGTGACAGGTGTAGAACTTACATATAAACAATGGCTGTTCGGAAAAGCGTCACCAGCCTTGGGAGTTCCATTGCAGTATATCAACGCAGCACCGGTTGTCGGATTTGGTTTGGTTGTAATCAGACAGATTCAGACAATCTGGTATTTGGCAGGAAAACTGCCGGAAAAAAAAGGGGGTGAAAAATAGTGGTTGCAGCAGTTTTATTTATCGCATTAGTTGTTACTTTAGTTTTAAATATGCCGGTTGGAATTGCAATTGGAGTATCTTCTCTTTGTGCAATTTTGGCAGACGGACGTATCAGTTCCTTATATATTGTACAGCAGTTGGTTACAAGTGCTGACTCCTTTCCACTGATGGCAATCCCGTTATTTATTCTCGCAGGAGAACTGATGGGTGCAGGTGGTGTATCCAAGCGTCTGTTGAATGTATGTAACGTATTTTTGGGAAGATTCACAGGTGGACTTGCGACAGTAACTATTGTGTTATGTATGTTCTTCGCAGCAGTTTCCGGATCTGGTCCGGCAACCGTTGCAGCAATTGGTTCCATGGTAATTCCGACCATGCTGGATAAGGGCTACAGTAAGAGCTTTACTCTGGCATTGATTGCTACGGCAGGTAGTATCGGAGTTATCATTCCACCAAGTATCCCGATGGTAATTTATGGAGTATCTACAAGTACTTCCATCAGTTCTTTGTTTATGGCAGGTTTCCTTCCGGGTATTTTAATCGGTTTTTCTCTGATTGTTGTTTCTTATCTGTATTGTAAGAAACAGGGATGGAAAGGTGATGAAAGAAAATATACGGCAAAAGAAAAACTTGCAGCAATCTGGGATGCAAAATGGGCATTATTAAATCCAATTATCATTCTTGGTGGAATTTATGCAGGAATTTTCACACCGACAGAGGCAGCAGCTGTTGCAGCAGTATATGCATTTATCTGCGGAGCCTTTATTTACAGAGAGTTTAATATCAAAGAAATGTTTGCAACAATTGGAAATGCATGTAATACAACAGGAACAACCATGGTAATCATTGGATGTGCTACAGCATTTACAAAGATCCTTACGATTGAAAAGATTCCGGGAGCCATAACAAATGGAATCATTAACTTTACAGACAATAAAATCTTAATCTTATTATTGATCAACGTATTACTACTTATCGTTGGATGCTTTATGGATACCACACCGGCGATGATGGTACTTGCACCGATCTTGTTACCGATTGCAGCACAGTTTGGCGTAGATCCGATCCACTTTGGCATCGTAATGGTTGTCAACCTGGCAATCGGATTCATTACACCACCTCTTGGAATCAACCTATTCGTTGCATCGAGGGTTGGACGGAGTGATCTGGAAACGGTATGCTCCGGAATTATAAAATTTATTCTGGTAATGGTTGTGGATTTATTACTGATTACATTTATCCCGGCAATCAGTATGACGCTTCCGAATATATTCATGAAGTAATGAGGAGGGACAGCAGCTATGAGTATATTTGATCTGACAGGAAAAAAAGCAATTGTAACCGGCGGATCCAGAGGGCTTGGCCACGGAATGGCAGAAGGATTGATGGAAGCCGGATGTGAAGTTGTAATTATAGGAACCAGAGAAAGTATTAAAGACCGTGCAGCTGAATTTAATCAAAAAGGACTCAAGTGTACGGGAGTACAGGCAGATTTGGGAGATGAAATAGCATTAAAAGAAGCTTTTCGGGAATCTCTGGCAGCGCTTGGCGGGCATCTGGACATTCTGGTAACAGCTCACGGTGTGCAGAGCAGACATCCATCGGAAGAATTTCCGATGGAGGACTGGAAAAGAGTGCTGGATGTGAATTTGACTGCAGTATTTGAATTGTGTCAGCTGGCGGCAAAACAGTTCATGGTACAGGAAAGCAAAGGAAAGATTATTACAGTGGCATCGATGCTGTCATTCTTTGGAGGATATACAGTACCTGCATATGCGGCATCCAAAGGCGGTGTGGCGCAGATTACCAAAGCATTCTGCAATGAATGGGCAGAAAAAGGAATTAATGTAAATTCCATTGCGCCGGGATATATGGCGACTGAAATGAATACAGCACTTCTGGATCCAGACAATCCGAGAAAAGAAGCCATCACAAACCGCATTCCTGCAAAGCGCTGGGGAACAGCGGAAGATATGAAAGGTCCTTGTGTATTTCTGGCATCAGATGCATCGGACTATCTGAATGGAGCAGTCATTCCTGTAGATGGAGGATATCTCGTTCGATAAAAACAGAAAGTCTAGAGAAAGTAAAGATATTGAATGAAAAATAACAGAAAAATATAACATAATTGGAGGAACAGACATGAAAGTAATTATTACAGACTGTGATCACGACAGTATTGATATTGAAAAGAAAGTATTTGCAGATGCAGAAATGGAAGTAGAACTGAAACAGGCAATCACAGAGGATGAGGTAATCGAACAGTGCCAGGACGCGGAGATATTTATTGTACAGTATGCAAAGATCACAAAGAAAGTAATGGATAACTGTCCGAAATTAAAATATGTTGTTCGTTATGGTGTTGGAGTAGACACAATTGATGTACCAGAAGCTACGAAGCATGGTATTCAGGTGGGAAATGTACCGGACTATGGAATGAACGAAGTGGCAGATCACGCAATCGCACTGGCCATGGTAATGGTAAGAGAAATTGTAAAAATGAATCAGTTTACAAAGAATGAAAAATGGGATTATACAAAAGCAATTCCAATCCACAGGTTCAGCGAACTGACAGTTGGAGTTGTAGGTCTTGGAAGAATCGGACGTAATTTTGCAAAGAAAATGCATGCACTTGGTTTTAAAGTAATCGGAACAGATCCATATTTTAAAGCGACACCAGAGACGGATGAATATGTGACAGCAGTTTCTGTAGAGGATGTTATTACAAAATCGGATATTATTTCCTTACATTGTCCGGCAGATGGAAATAAAGATTTATTCAATGCAGAGACATTTAAGAAGATGAAGAATTCAGCAGTGCTGATCAATGTGGCACGTGGAGGAATCATTAATGAAGCAGATTTGGATGAGGCATTGAGCAATGGAGAAATTGCAGGAGCAGGACTTGACTGTATGCTTGGAGAGCCAGTAAGTAAAGATTCACCATTGTTTAAGCATGAAAATTTGGTTGTAACACCTCATATGGCCTGGTATTCGGAAGAAGCAGCAAGTGAACTGAAGAGAAAGGTTGCAGAAGAATCTGTAAGATTTGCCAATGGTGAAGCAATTCATTATCCGATCAATAAACTTGCATAGGAGGTAGAAGACATGGCAGAAGAATTATTGAAACAGATTGAATGTATGGGGATTCTTCCGGTTATCAAACTGAATGATGCAAAGGATGCGGTTCCGCTCGCAAAAGCATTGTGCGAAGGAGGACTTCCGTGTGCAGAAGTTACATTCCGTACAGACGCAGCAAGAGAATCCATTGCGGCAATGACGAAAGCTTATCCGGAGATGCTGGTAGGAGCCGGAACTGTATTGAATACAGAACAGGTAGATGCGGCAATAGAAGCAGGGGCGAAATTCATCGTAAGCCCTGGATTGAATCCGGACACAGTCGAGTATTGCGTGAAGAAAGGGATTCCGATTCTTCCGGGATGCTCCAGCCCAAGTGATATTGAGCAGGCAATCAAATATGGACTGGATGTGGTGAAATTCTTCCCGGCAGAGGCAGCAGGCGGATTGAAAGCAATCAAAGCTATGGCAGCACCTTATAGTCAGATCCGTTTTATGCCGACTGGTGGAATCAATCCATCCAATGTTAGCGATTATCTTGCGGAAGATAAGATTCTGGCATGTGGAGGAACCTGGATGGTTCCTGCGGCAGAGATAGAGGCGGGAAATTTTGATAAGATTAGAGAATTGACAGAAGAAGCGGTTAGAAGCATGCTCGGATTCAGACTTGCACATGTAGGAATTAACTGTGAGAATGAATCGGAGGCTCATCTAGTAGCAGGAGCATTTGATACAATGTTTGGATTTGCGCCAAATGAGAATCCGAGTTCTATCTTTTCGGCAGGATATGTAGAGACGATGAAAACGCCATATCTTGGAAGCAAAGGACATATTGCAATTGCAACATATTCTGTAGAACTGGCGAAAGCTTATCTGGAAAGAAAAGGTGTAAAATTTAATGAAAACAGCACCGTTTACCGACCGGACGGAAAGATACAGGCAATTTACATGGCAGAAGAAGTGGGCGGATTTGCAATCCATCTGGTAAGAAAACCGAAGGAAGCATAGAGGCAGATTACAGGAAAGGAAAGACGAAATGGGAAAGACAATATTATTTGGTGAACCGATGGCGCTTCTGATCGCAGATACGACAGGCCCGTTAGAAGAAGTAGAACATTTTACAAGAGCAATGTCAGGTGCAGAAGTAAATGTATCGATCGGATTATCGAGACTTGGACATCCGGTAGAATATCTCACCAGACTTGGTGATGATCCATTTGGACATTATATTGCAAATGCATTAAAAAAGAATGAAATAGGAACTTCTCTGGTTACATATGATGACGTATACAGAACTGGGATTCAGTTAAAGAACCGCGTGACAGACGGAAGTGATCCATATGCACCATATTATAGAAAGGGATCGGCGGCATCACATATTACGATCAGCGAGATTGATGCGATTGATCTGACCGATGTAGAACTGGTTCATGTGACTGGAATTCCGCCGGCACTTTCACAAAGTGCAAGAAAAGCGACCTTCCGTTTGATGGACAGAGCAAAGGAGGCAGGAATATTTATTACATTTGATCCCAATCTCAGACCGGTGTTATGGGAAGATGAAGAGACTATGTGCACCGTGCTCAACCAGTTGGCAGCGAAGGCAGATGTAGTGCTTCCGGGAATCGGTGAGTGCAAGATATTAGCAGGAACAGAAGATAAGAAAGAAGCAGCAGATTTTTATCAGAAGTTGGGTGTGAAAACAGTGATTATCAAAGATGGATCGAAAGGTGCCTATGTGCAGACTGCAGACGAGAATTACGATGTAGCAGGCTATAAGGTAGAGAAAGTTGTAGATACCGTTGGAGCTGGTGATGGATTTGCAGTCGGAGTGTTAAGTGGAATTCTGGAAGGATTGGATCTGAAGGACAGTGTAAAAAGAGGAAATGCGATTGGAGCAATTCAGGTAATGAATATCGGAGATAATGAAGGACTTCCGACACCGAAAGAATTAAAAGCATTTCAGGAAAATAACTAGATAGAAATTATGGATATTGGACAGGAGATTACCTCCGGAAAAACAGAGTCGGACTTTGATGTCGCGGCTCTGTTTTTGTATCGCCACGTGTTCGTAAGGAGCTGCCAGTGGCAGGTCCTGTAGATCAGGGTATGCAATAGAAGCTTATAAAATGTGGAAAAAGATAAGAAATCGCCATAATCAGGTTAATTTATAGGTGGTAAGTACAAAATCAGGTTGATATAATGACATTGTAAATAAGAGAACGACAAATGCACGGAGAAAATCAAATGGAGATTCTGAAAGTAACAGATGCGGAATTTAAGACCTACGGAAAAGTTCTGGAAGGATATGATATGACCGATCTTCTGAAAGCAATGGAGCATGCACCACTTCCACTGGATGAAGTAATCTATGAACCATCGATTGAAGAACTGGAAGGTCTGAAGATTGCAGATGAGATGAAAGAACGTGCTTACGGCGGACTGGAGATCCAGATCGGATACTGCAACGGTAATAATAAAAAATTAAATGCAGTAGAATATCACCGCTCCTCAGAGCTTGATATTGCCGTAGATGATCTGATTCTTTTGCTTGGATGCTGTACTTCCGAAAGATACGAATACAGAACTGACAGAAGTGCAGAAAAAGACAATTGAGGAAGCCAAAAAAGCAGAAGGAAAGATGCCGGAAGATGGATTACTTACCGCAAAGAATAAATGGCTGATCGCACATGAGGAAGCTGAGATCGAAGGCGCATTTAACGGCCTTTGCGGAGTCAATGTAACAGTGTAACGGCAAAAGTATTACAGATGAAATAAAGCGGGACGAAAACCCGTTAGAATAATTATAAATAAAATATTTAGGAGGAATCACACAATGAACAATATGCCAGAAGTAAAAATTGGAGTAGTAGCAGTCAGCAGAGATTGTTTCCCGGAAAGTCTTTCTGTTAACAGAAGAAAGAATCTGATGAAAGCATACACAGAAAAATACGGAACAGAAGGGATCTATGAATGTCCGATTTGTATTGTAGAAAGCGAAATACACATGGTACAGGCACTGGAAGATATCAAAAAAGCAGGATGTAATGCACTCTGCGTATATCTTGGAAACTTCGGACCAGAGATTTCTGAGACATTACTTGCAAAACATTTTGATGGACCGAAGATGTTCGTAGCAGCAGCTGAAGAAAGCGGAGATAACTTATTAGATGGACGTGGAGATGCATATTGCGGAATGTTAAATGCAAGCTATAATTTACAGCTTCGTAACATCAAAGCATATATCCCGGAATATCCGGTTGGAGATGCCAAAGAGTGTGCAGATATGATCCATGAGTTCCTTCCAATTGCAAGAGCTGTTGTAGGACTTCAGAATTTGAAGATTATCAGCTTCGGACCAAGACCGATGAACTTCCTTGCATGTAATGCACCAATCAAGCAGCTTTACAATATCGGAGTAGAGATTGAAGAAAACTCTGAGCTGGATCTTTTCGAGGCATTTAATAAGCATGCCGGAGATGAAAGAATTCCTGCAATCGTAAAAGAAATGGAAGAAGAACTTGGAGCCGGAAACAAGAAACCGGAGATTCTTCCAAAACTTGCACAGTATGAAATTACATTAAAAGACTGGGTAGAAGAACACAAAGGATATCGCAAATACGTAGCACTCACAAGCAAATGCTGGCCTGCATTCCAGACACAGTTCGGATTTGTGCCATGTTATGTGAACAGCCGTCTGACAGCACAGGGAATTCCTGTATCTTGCGAGGTTGATATCTACGGAACATTAAGTGAGTTCATCGGAACTGTTGTAAGTCAGGATACAGTAACATTACTCGACATCAACAACTCTGTACCTAAAGATATGTACAAGAACGATATTGAAGGAAAATACAACTATACACAGAAAGACACATTCATGGGATTCCACTGTGGAAATACTGCATCAAGCAAGCTTTCATTCTGCGAGATGAAATACCAGAAGATCATGGCAAGAACTCTTCCGGAAGAAGTTACACAGGGAACTCTGGAAGGAGATATCGTGCCTGGAGATATTACATTCTATCGTCTGCAGAGCACAGCAGACAACAAACTCCGTGCATACGTTGCACAGGGAGAAGTTCTTCCGGTAGCGACAAGATCATTCGGTGCAATCGGTGTATTCGCAATTCCAGAGATGGGAAGATTCTATCGTCACGTACTGGTAGAAAAAGGATTCCCACATCACGGAGCTGTTGCATTTGGACATTTCGGAAAAGAACTGTTTGAAGTATTCAAATATATCGGAGTTCCGGTAGATGAGATTGGTTATAACCAGCCGGCAGGGGTAAAATATCCGACAGAGAATCCATGGGGATAATAACGGACAGGTAATAAGTAATAGATGGGACTGAATTTTTCAGTCCCAAAAGTGATTATGGAGGTAAATGATGTTATACATAGGCGTAGATCTTGGAACATCAGCAGTAAAACTTCTGGTGATGGATGAGACAGGAGATATTAAAAAGATTGTTTCGAAAGAATATCCGCTCTTCTTCCCACATCCGGGATGGTCAGAGCAGAAACCGGAAGACTGGTTTGAAAAATCAATGGAAGGGATCAAAGAACTGACTGCCGAGTGTGATAAGTCACAGGTAGCAGGAATCAGCTTTGGAGGCCAGATGCATGGTCTGATTGCTCTGGATAAAGATGATAATGTTATTCGTCCGGCAATTCTCTGGAATGATGGAAGAACAGGGGAAGAGACAGAGTACCTGAATGAAGTGATCGGAAAAGATAAGTTATCAGAATATACGGCAAATATTGCGTTTGCAGGATTTACTGCACCGAAGCTCCTCTGGATGAAAAAGCATGAGCCGGAGAATTTTGAAAAGATCGCAAAGATTATGCTGCCGAAAGATTATTTGGCATATAAACTTTCAGGATCGTTCTGTACTGATGTATCGGATGCATCGGGAATGCTGCTTATGGATGTGAAGAACCGCTGTTGGTCAAAAGAGATGATGGATATCTGTGGAATTACAGAAGATAAACTGCCAAAATTATATGAAAGTTATGAAGTAGTTGGAACTCTGAAAAAAGAAATTGCAGATGAACTTGGATTTTCAGAGAATGTAAAAGTAATTGCAGGAGCTGGAGATAATGCAGCAGCAGCAGTAGGAACAGGGACAGTAGGAGACGGAATGTGTAACATTTCCCTCGGAACATCCGGAACTATCTTTATATCAAGCAACAAGTTTGGGGTAGATGAGAATAATGCACTGCATTCATTTGCACATGCAGATGGTCATTATCATCTGATGGGATGTATGTTAAGTGCGGCATCATGTAATAAATGGTGGAATGAAGAGATTTTAAAGACAAAGGATTTTGCTGCAGAACAGGACGGAATTACAAATCTTGGCGAGAATCGTGTATTCTATCTTCCATATCTGATGGGGGAAAGATCACCACATAATAATCCGGATGCAAGAGCGATGTTTATCGGAATGTCAATGGATACAACCCGTGAAGATATGACTCAGGCGGTGCTGGAAGGTGTAGCGTTTGGACTTCGTGATTCTCTGGAAGTTGCAAGGAGCCTTGGAATTAAGATCGAGAGGACCAAGATCTGTGGTGGCGGAGCCAAGAGTCCACTTTGGAAGAAAATGATTGCCAATATCATGAACCTGAAGGTTGATGTAGTTGAAAATGAAGAAGGACCGGCACTTGGCGGAGCAATGCTGGCAGCAGTTGGCTGTGGTGAATATCCGGATGTAGAGACGGCGGCAGAGAAGATTGTAAAAGTAGTAGACACCGTGGAGCCGGATGAAGAGCTGACAGCAAAATATGAAGAACGTTATCAGCAGTTCAGAAAAATCTATCCAACTGTGAAATGCTTATATGAAAAATAAGAATTTTACTTCCGCAGATAGGCCGGATATGTTAGAATAATTTAAAGAGTGAAATCTTAGATAAAGAGGTATGAGATGTGTAATTCTCATACCTCTTTTTTGAAAAACGGCAATATAAAATGGCCAGGAAAAAATCAGGCAATTCATATAGAAGCCGGTTTGAAGGAGTTCTGAGATGGATTACAAAATGAATGAAGAAAAGAGGAGAAAAATGAAACATGGAAAGTCATAAGATTATCCAGGTAGAAGAAAAAGTACCATTGAAACTATTGCTGCCGCTTAGTATCCAGCATATGTTTGCGATGTTTGGGGCATCTGTACTGGTTCCGTTTATTTTTGGAATCAATCCGGCAATCGTACTTTTTATGAACGGCGTAGGAACGCTGATTTTTATTGCAGTGACAAAAGCAAAGTCACCGGCATATTTGGGGTCGAGCTTCGCATTTCTTGCACCGGCAGGTGTTGTTATCAGTAAGATGGGATATCCGTATGCACTGGGAGGATTTGTTGCGGTCGGTTTATGCGGATGTATTCTGTCCTTTATTATTTACAAATGCGGAACAAAGTGGATTGATATCGTACTCCCGCCGGCGGCTATGGGACCGGTTGTTGCATTGATAGGTCTGGAATTGTCTGGTTCGGCTGCAAGTAATGCCGGGCTTTTGGATGATAAGATTGATCCAAAGAATGTGCTCGTATTTGCTGTGACATTGGGCGTTGCTGTATTTGGAAATATTTTATTTAGAGGATTTTTGTCGGTAATTCCGATTTTGATTGCAGTAATTGCAGGATATCTGACAGCACTTGCCTGTGGAATCCTAGATTTTACACAGGTAGTAGAGGCTTCATGGTTTGCAATCCCGAATTTTCAGGCGCCGAAGTTTGATATGGGGGCAATTTTAATGATTTTGCCGGTACTTCTGGTTATTACATCGGAACATATCGGGCATCAGGTTGTAACGAGTAAGATCATAGGAAGAGATCTTCTGACAGATCCCGGACTTCACAGATCTTTATTCGGGGATAATTTTTCTACAATGGTGTCAGGTCTGATCGGATCAGTGCCGACTACTACATACGGAGAGAATATCGGGGTTATGGCTGTAACAAAAGTATACAGCGTCCGTGTTATCGGAGGAGCTGCAGTATTGTCTATTATATGTTCGTTTGTCGGGAAATTGTCGATGATGATTCAGACAATTCCGGGACCGGTTATCGGAGGAATCTCATTCCTTCTGTATGGTATGATCGGTGCTTCTGGTTTACGTATTCTGGTAGACTCCAGAGTAGATTACGGAAGATCCAGAAACCTGATGTTAACATCCATCGTATTTGTAACCGGTCTGTCTGGAATATCTGTGAATATCGGAACCGTGTCATTAACCGGAATGGTTCTGGCATGTGTTGTTGCCATGGCACTTAGCCTGATATTCTATATCTTAGATAAATTAAAGCTTACCAATGATCGGGAAGCGTAAGGTCTTCTTTTCTCATGGCGAGTGAAGCGCCCGGAACGGAGAAGTTCGGCATGCCGTCTTCGTCCCAGAAGACTTTTCCTATATAGGCATTTCTTCCGGCATCGTAGAGCGGCTGATAATCACCCTCACCTAAGTAACGCTCTTCCTGACGTGCATGATAGACCATAAGATCTTCTGTGTCGTCAGTGGAGCGGGTAAAGCTGTTGTGTCCTGGTCCGAAGAATCCGGTAGCACGGCTGCTTTGGAATACGGGATAAGGAAGTTTGGTCCAGGAAGAAGAATCCAGAAGATCAGAGTCTTCATCTGCATATAAAAGTCCCATATTATAAAGTGCATCTGTACCACTTGCAGAGAATGTAAGGAAGATGCGGCCGCCATGTTTGATAACGGCAGGTCCTTCATTTACCGCAAATCCATGAAGTTCCCAGTTGTACTCAGGATGGGTCAGAAGAACAGATGGAGTACAGATCGTCCACGGATTGGATAATTTTGCAATAAAAATATCAGAAATATTATTCGTTTTCTGTGCCCATACAAAATAATCCTCCCCTTTATGATGGAAGAAAGTATGGTCCAGAGAGAAGTCGGTAAAAGCAATATCATTTTCCACAGTTGTCTGGATTGGTCCCTTGGTGATCCAAGGATCGTTCATCGGATCGTCGCCGGTGCAGGCAAGGCAGTGTGGACGGATCCGCCATGAAGAATGGTCGGAAACGGTTGTGGTGTAATATACATACCAGCCACCCTGGATATAGTGGATTTCAGGAGCCCAGAGGTGTGGACTGACACGGTCAGGACCGATGGGCTCTCTTTCATAAATGACTTTTTCTGTGTAACGTCCGGAATTATCAGTCAGATCTTCGAGTGTATCGGCACAGCGGAGAATGATGTAAAGATACTGATAGGTACCATTTAAGTTGTGCCCGGCATCTGTATGAGAGCCAAGAAAATAATACTTTCCGTCGGTATGTTTATAAATGTAAGGATCGGCGCGGTGACTGATGATCGGTGCCGCATAATCATTATCCTGAATGTGTCCGATGCCATCTTCACTTCGGATGATGTTACGGATTTCTTTCATTCCGTTTGTATACGTAACCTGTACGGTCTCCGGGTCTGATTCGCATCTTTCTACAGACTGAATACATACTGGTTCCGGCTTTCCATATTTATTCTGTAAAGAACTAAGGGCTGCAACAGAGATTGTTTCCCCATTAGGGTCCTGGGTTTTGAGTGCGTCAGTAACAGAAAGTTCATCGCAGGGAAGTACAATCGGAAACCCGCCGTTAAGTGCATACCAGTCCTTCTGATTATAGCTGTATTCAAGATAATAATGGTCTTTTTCTGGTTTTTCCCATGAGACATTCACGGATCGTATGAAAGCAGATGTCTGCTTATCATGATAGAATTTATCTGCCATAGGAAGTGTAAGTGATTGATTCATAAATCCTCCTTGGGCATTGTATTTATTAGAAAAATAAGGTCTGATTCATTTTAGCATAGAATTAATTGATTGACAAGACAGAAAAAAGTAGTCTAAGATAGTAGGAAAGGGTAACGAATATGTGGCTTTAAGCCAAAAAAATGTGCAAAGGGGAAATAAAAAGATGGTTACGATTAAAGAGATTGCAAAAGAATGCAATGTCTCTGTCGCAACAGTATCAAATATCTTGAATCACAAGCCTGGCGCCAGTGATGAGACCAGAAGAATTGTGATGGCCAAGATAAAAGAGCTGAATTATAAGCCCAATACTGTGGCGAGAAATCTGAAGACTAAGAATACCAGGACAATAGGGGTAATTGTCGAGGATATGACGATCTTCAGTATTCCGGATATTGTAGACGGAATTACGGAACATTGTGAGGAAAATAATTATCAGATACTTTTGATCAATCTGAGATTATTTAAAAAATACAATGATTTTTATTATCACAGAGATGATTATTACGACCGGGTTGAGCAGGAAATTGATAAATTAATCGCAAGGCAGGTTGAGGGAGTTATATATGTAACTGCTCATGAACGTGTAATGAAGTGTATTCTGGAAAAACTTCCGGTACCGGCCGTTATGGCATACGGATATACACAAAACAAAAATATCCCGTCCATTGTAGTAAATGATGAAGACGGGGCACATCAGATTGTCAAACATCTGGTCGACAATGGCCACAGGAAGATAGGAATTATAACAGGAAAACCGGATAGTATTCATACACAGGAAAGACTTCTGGGTATGCAGAGGGCGTTTTATGAGAATCAGATTCTGTATAATCCCGAAAGTGTATATTACGGGGACTGGACCAGACAAAGTGGTTATAATGGTACGGATCAGCTGTTGGAACAGGGGGTTACAGCGATTTGCTGCATGAATGATCTTATGGCCGGTGGAGTGTATGACAGAATGGAAGAAAGAGGAATGCTTCCGGGAAAAGAGGTCTCGGTAACCGGATATGATAACCGTGAACTTTCAGGATATTATAAGCCGCCGCTTACTACGATATCTCTTCCACTTCATGATATAGGTTATACGGCAAGCGAGGTAATTATGCGTATGGTAGAGGAGAAAGAGCTGAAAGAACCGGATGGTATATATCGTGTAGGATGTCATATGCTGGAGCGTAGTTCGGTCAGAAATCTTAAAGAAAATTCATAATCAAAACAATAAATAATGAAAATCAGAAAAAAATAAGCACTTACAGAAGAAAAAAATGTCTGTAACTGCTTATTTTATAATAGGTTTGTGCATATTGCACAAAATAAAACGTTTAAGTTCTACTTGCACTTATCATAAAAGTGAGCGTATAATCTAATCAAACAAAGAAACAGGTAAATAAGATAAAAAAATATAAACCTGTAAAAAGAAATTTGCATTGTATATTGGGAAAAAAGGAAAATTGTAAAAAAAGGATATTAAACGATTAAGGAAAAGAAATCGGAGTTAATGTTCTGAGGAAAAGGTTATGGATGACAAGAAACTGAAAACAGTACCATTGAATAAGATCAAGATATCGGATCAGTTCTGGAACAGATATATACATCTGGTAAAAGATGTACTGATCCCGTATCAGTGGGACATTTTAAATGACAGACTTCCGGATGTGGAGACAAGTCATTGTATTGAAAACTTTAAGATTGCGGCGGGAGAAACTGACGGAGATTTTGAAGGGGCAGTATTCCAGGATACAGATGTGGCGAAATGGCTGGAAGCGGTAGCTTATTCACTGGCAGCAGAGCCGGATGAACATTTGTCATATCTTGCGGATAAAACGATTAACCTTATAGGACGTGCCCAATGTGAAGATGGATATCTGAATACTTATTTTACGATTAAGGATCCATCAAAACGTTGGACAAATCTGAAAGAGGGACATGAATTATATACGGCAGGACATATGACGGAGGCAGCAGTTGCGTATTATAAAGCAACCGGAAAAACAGAGTTTCTCGATATCATGAAGAAATTTGCAGATCTCATTTGCAAGACATTCGGACCGGATGAAGGTCAGATCCATGGATATCCGGGACATCAGGAAATCGAGCTTGCGCTTATCCGTCTGTATCATGTAACCGGTGAAAAGAAATATCTGGAAACAGCAAAGTATTTTATTGATACCAGAGGCGTGGGAGAAAATTATTTCCTGGAAGAAGAAAAGAGACCTGAATATAAACAGATATTCCCGGAATTTGCCGGATATGATCCGAGATATTCACAGTCACATGAGCCGGTAAGAGAGCAGAAGACGGCAGAAGGACATGCAGTAAGAGCCGTATATATGTATTGCGCAATGGCAGATCTGGCATATGAATACAAGGATAAAGAATTGTTAGATGCCTGCAAGACATTATGGGAGGACATGACAAAACGTCAGATGTATATTACAGGAAGCATCGGAGCATCCGGTCTTCTGGAACGGTTTACAACAGACTATGATCTTCCGAACAACTGTAATTATTCAGAAACATGTGCATCGATAGGACTTGCTCTTTTCGGAAGAAGAATGGCACAGATCACAAAAGATGCTTCATACATGGATGTGGTAGAAAGAGCGCTTTATAATACCTTGTTATCAGGAATAGCACAGGATGGAAAGAGTTTCTTCTATGTAAATCCTTTGGAAGTGTGGCCGGATAACTGTATCGACAGAACTTCCAAAGAGCATGTAAAACCGGTGAGACAGAAATGGTTTGGAGTTGCGTGTTGTCCGCCAAATATAGCGAGAACACTGGCGTCCATGGGACAGTACATATATTTCACTGATAAGAACACAGCATATGTGAACTTATACATTTCTAATGAAGCTCAGATCGAACTGGAAGAAGGAGCATTAAAGATTCAGATAGAAAGTGATCTGACGAATACAGGACATATTCGGATGGCAATAACTCCTGATGGAGAGGGTGAACACAGACTGGCACTTAGAATACCGGATTATGTGAAGACCTATACGATCAAAAGAGATGGTAAGATTCTAAGAAATGCCAGAATCAGTCAGTCTTATCTTTTAATAGAAGACATCAAAGAACAGACAGAGATCGAGATTGACTTTGAGGTACCCGCGAAATTCGTAAGAGCGAATCCGAATGTCAGAGAAGATGCAGGAAAAGTTGCTCTGGTAAAAGGACCGTTAGTATATTGTCTGGAAGAAACAGACAATGGGGAAAATCTTCCATCTATCTTCGTTAACACGAAACAGGAGCTGAAAGAAACATTTGAATCCGAACTTCTTGGAGGAGTAACGACGATTCGGTTCACAGGAAAGAAACTGAACATGGATACATGGCAGGATGGTGCATTATATGATACCAGAGAACAGGTATTCGAAGATATAGAACTCAAAGCAATTCCATATCATTGCTGGGATAACCGTAAAACAGGTGAGATGCTGGTATGGATGAAAGAAATGTTTTAATTATTTTGAATCTGTCAGGGAACATAGACCCTGTAGAGAAATATATATCTAAAAGGAGGAAAATCTATGAAAAAGAAAGTAGTGTCAGTGCTTCTTTGTGTAGCTATGACAGCAACTATGCTGCTTGGATGTAGCGCAGGAAGTGAAAAGAGTGATTCTAAGAAATCATCTAAGAGCGAGTCGGGCGGAACAACAGAGATGAAGGTTGACGGGGATGCAACAACCATTAATGTCTGGACATTCATCGAGTTACACCAGAAATTCTACACAGAGATGGCTAAGAAATGGAATGAGGAACATCCGGATAAGAAGGTTAAATTAGTACTTTCTAATATGCAGTACGATGATATGCACAACAAATTATCGCTTGCACTGGAATCAGGAAAAGGAGCTCCGGATGTAGTTGATATCGAGCTTGGAAAATTCCCTTCATTCACAAATGGTAAGATCGGACTTATGGATCTGACAGATGCGATTGCACCATACAAAGACAACGTAGTTGAATCTCGTCTTGACATCTACGGAAAAGATGGAAAATATTACGGATTCCCAACACACGTTGGTACAACAGTTGCATTCTACAATGATGATCTGTTAAAAGAAGCAGGAATTGATTACACAACAATTAAGACCTGGGATGACTTCAAAGCAGCCGGTGTGAAATATCATGAGAAAACAGGTAAGAACTTCGCTTGTGCTGAGACAACAGCTCAGTGGATGGTTAACCTTATGTTAGCTCAGAAAGGTACTGATTACCTTGACAAAGATGGTAACCTTGACCTTACAAATGATAAAGTTGTAGAAGTACTTCAGTACATCAAAGATATGCAGGATGCAGGCGCACTTGCAACAGTAGCTGGTGGACAGCCGGATAACGAAGAAGCTTATCCAGAATACAACAGCGGTAACTTTGCAGTACAGATCATGCCTTTCTGGCAGACATCAAGATTCACAAACTACATGTCTGACCTTGAAGGAAAGATCGCAATCGCAGCTCCTCCGGTATTTGGAGACAACGATGCAGTTAAGACAATCGGTGGTGGTGGAACCGGTACAGCAGTTGTAAAATCTTCTAAGAATGCAGACCTTGCAGCTGAAGTATTCGCTTACATCAAACTGTCTGAAGACGCTAACAAAGAAGTTTGGAATGTATTAGGATTTGACCCTGTTAATACATCTGTATGGACAGACACAGATCTTACTCAGAATCCGGACAACCAGTTCGTAAAATACTTCAAGACAAAACCATTCGATACTTTGCTTGAACTTCAGGATAGCATTGGAGGACTTGCTTCTTATACAAGTTCAAAATACCCATCTATCAACAATGAGTTCTGCACAACAACACTGAACAATATTTATGAAGAGGGAATGGACGTAAAAGATGCACTGAAACAGTCTCAGGAAACTCTTGAAAATGAATTCGGCGACAAATAAGATTTGCAAATAAGAAATTAGTAATGTAATAATCAGGGGGTTGCGTGCAAAAACTGCCGCATCCCCTTCTTTTTAAGAAGGAGGATACATAAAACCATGAAGAAATTTTTCTATTCTCAGAAATTAGCTCCTTATGTGTTTATCCTTCCTTTTGTCCTCACTGTTATATTTTTCTGGGCAGTTCCAATCGCGAACGGAGTCCTTTTAAGTTTTCAGGATGTATTACAGGATAAATGGGTTGGATTGGATAATTATAAGAGACTTCTGTCCGATAAGATCTTTTTAAAAGCTTTGTTTAACAGTACACGTTATATGATCGGAACACTGGTACTTCTGATCCCATTTCCGATGCTTTTTGCAACACTTCTGAACAGTAAGCTGATGAAGAAACCTGGATTTTTCAAATCTATCTATTTCCTTCCGGCACTTACATCAGTCGTAGTTGCAGGTACGATCTTCCGTCTGATGTTTGGTGAGATGGAGACTTCTCTTGCCAACCAGGTGATCGGAATGTTCGGACTTGGACCAATTAAATGGTTAAAGAATGATCTGACCGGTTATTTTGCACTGTTACTTCTGGCATGCTGGAGATGGACAGGTGTTAACATCCTGTACTTCCTTGCCGGATTACAGAGTATTTCAACAGATCTTTATGAAGCGGCTTCTATCGACGGAGCAAATAAGTGGCAGCAGTTTACAAAGATTTCCCTTCCACTTCTGAAACCAACAACCGTATATGTGTTAACGATCAGTATCTATGCAGGACTTGCAATGTTCAATGAAAGTTACATGTTATGGAAAGGTAACAACTCACCGCAGAATATCGGACTTACGATCGTCGGATATCTGTACAGGCAGGGAATTGAAAAACGAGCGATGGGTTATGCCTGCGCGGTAGGTCTTGTACTTCTGATCATCGTTATGGTCGTCAACATGATCCAGCTGGCAGCGACAGGAACATTCAAGAAGGAGGAAAGATAGTATGGGCGAAAAGAGAAAAAATAAAGACCGGCTTTGTACAATATTGATGATCGTCTTCTTCTCGATCCTGGCTATCCTGGTGATCCTTCCGATTTATACAATCTTTCTTGCCAGCTTTAAACCGGGCGGAGATCTTCTTCAGTATGGTCTGAACCTTGGAATTGACTGGAGCCGTATGAGTCTTGATAACTATGTACTGCTGTTTACCGGCCAGCATGATTACTGGAGATGGTTCTTTAACAGTATCACTCTTACAGTCGTTACAGTAGTGGCAACACTTCTTGTAAGTGCATTTGTAGGATACGGATTTGCAGCCTATGAATTCAAAGGAAAGAGCTTTATGTTCGTAATCGTTCTCCTGATCTTATCTGTTCCACTGGAGGTTATCATGCTTCCGCTGTACAAACAGATGACAACATGGGGACTGATGGATAACTATATCGCAATTGTATTACCATTCGTTGCACATGCATCTACAATCTTCTTCTTCAGACAGTATCTTCTGGGACTTCCGAAGTCACTTCTGGAAGCAGGACGAATCGACGGAGCAACAGAATATGGTATCTTCTTCAAGCTGATCATGCCGATCATGAAACCGGCATTTGCAGCTATGGCGATCTTAAATGGTATGAATGCATGGAATAACTACCTGTGGCCATTACTGGTAATCCGTTCTTCAGAAAAATACACACTGACACTTGGACTGAACACCCTGATCAACCCATACGGAGATAACTATTCACTCCTGGTTGTAGGTTCGTTCTTCTCAATCATTCCTATCTTTATACTGTTTGTATGTTTCCAGCAGTATTTCATCGAAGGTATGACAGCAGGTGCGGTAAAAGAGTAATCATTGTAATAATAGGAGGTTGAAAAATGAGTAAGACAGCAAAGATGATTATTGATAAAGATTTCCAGATTTCCAAAGTAGATGAAAGAATCTATGGTTCTTTCATCGAGCATCTCGGACGTGCCGTGTATGATGGATTATATCAGCCGGGCAATCCTCTGTCAGATGATGATGGATTCCGTAAAGATGTCATTGATCTGGTAAAAGAACTGGATGTACCGATCATCCGTTATCCGGGTGGAAACTTTGTATCCAACTTCTTCTGGGAAGACAGTGTTGGACCTGTAGAAGAGCGTCCGGCACGTCTGGAACTTGCATGGAGAAGTCTGGAAGAGAATAAGATCGGATTAAATGAGTTCGCAAAATGGACAGACAAAGTAAATTCCAACATGATGATGGCAGTCAATCTTGGTACAAGAGGAATTGCAGATGCCTGCAATCTTCTGGAATACTGCAACCATCCGGGCGGAACAAAATATAGTGATCTTCGTATCAAACATGGTGTAAAAGATCCACATAATATCAAAGTATGGTGCCTGGGTAATGAGATGGATGGACCTTGGCAGCTCGGACACAAGACAATGGAAGAGTACGGACGTCTTGCAGAAGAGACAGCAAAAGCAATGAAACTGATCGATCCGTCTATCGAGCTGGTATCCTGCGGAAGTTCTGCTCTTGATATGCCGACATTCCCGAAATGGGAATCTACAACACTGGAAAGTACATATGATTATGTTGATTATGTATCTATGCATCAGTATTATGGAAACCGTGATAATGATACTGCTGATTTCCTTGCATGCTCAGATGATATGGATGAATTCATCCGTACCGTTGTCGCAACATGTGATTATGTAAAAGCGAAAAAACGTGGTAAGAAAGATATCAATATCAGTTTTGATGAGTGGAATGTATGGTTCCATTCGAATGCAGCCGATGATGACATCACACAGAACCATCCATGGCAGGTAGCACCTCCGATGCTGGAAGACATTTACACATTTGAGGATGCACTGGCAGTCGGACTGATGCTGATCACATTGTTAAAACATGCAGACAGAGTAAAGATTGCCTGCCTGGCACAGCTGGTTAATGTTATCGCACCGATCATGACAGATCAGGGCGGCGGAGCAGCATGGAAGCAGACGATCTTCTATCCATTCCTTCACGCTTCCAAGTATGGCCGTGGCGTAGCACTGATGCCTCTGGTACAGACAACAAAGCATGATACAGCAAAACATGAAAATGTTACTGACGTAGAAAGCGTTGCAGTGTATAATGAAGAGAAAGAAGAGCTTACAATCTTCGCTGTTAACCGTACACTGGAAGATGATATTGAACTGACAACAGACTTAAGAGGTATGGAAGGATTCCATCTGGTAGAGCATATCGTCATGGAAGAATCTGATCTGAAGCTGGTAAATAGTTCTTACGAAGAAAAAGTAGTACCAAAGACAGTAAACCGTTCAAAGATGGATGGTGGAATCATGACAACTCTTCTTGGAAAAGCATCTTGGAATGTAATCAGATTAAGTAAGTAGAGGCGGTTAAGATATGAAATTTTGGGCAATTGACAGTCCGGTAATGAGAGTGCTTGGACGACTGGGGGATATTATTATACTGAACATGATCTTTGTGGTCGGATGTATTCCGGTGATCACCATCGGAACTTCCTTAAGTGCTCTGTATGCGGTGGCGATGAAGATGGCAAGAGGTGAAGACCCGTCGGTGTGGAAGGAATTCTGGAAAGCCTATAAGAGGAACTTCAGACCGGCAACCATCTGCTGGCTGGTCATGGCTGTCATTGCCATACTGCTGTTTGTGGATTTCCGGATCATCGGAGTTCTGAAAAGAGGCAGCGAAAGTATGTACAGTATTATGCGTATTGTACTTGCAGTGATCCTTGGAATGTGGATGCTGATGTTCCAGTATCTGTTTCCATATATTGCAAGATTTGAAAATGGAATCTTTGCAACACTGCGCAATGCACTGCTTCTTGCGGCAGCGCATATTCCATCTACGATCGTGATCGTAGGCTTAAGTGTCGGATCGCTCATCTTAACATTGTTCACATCCAGATCCTTTGTGATCGCAAGTATTATATGGGTGTTCTTTGGATTTGCGGTATTGGCATATGTACAGGCGTTTCTCCTGTGCAGGATTTTTGAAAAATATGAAAAGTAAATTGTATTAGTAGTGTTCCAATAAGATCCTCGGAAAGAGGACGGAAAATGGGCAATATTATATACATACGGCTATATTTGCTTCATTCAAAGCTGCCGCTTGTATGTAATATTGCCCATTTTCTGCAGAGATCAAAGTATGCAGGATAAGTTGCCGCCTGCAGGAACTGTCAGGGGCGGTTCCTTGCGAATCTTCCGGCAGAGCTGTCCGGTTCTGTGGTGTTATACGGCTGGTAATTCGTCAATAATCTGCTGCAGAATTTTTTCTACAGAATCGGTAACATTGGTTGCGTATTTATCGATACCGGGAGCAGCATTCGCCATGGCATAGCTTGTACCGGCGGTCTGCAGCATTTCGACATCGTTATACTGATCTCCGAATACGACACAGTCTTTTGCTTCAATATGTAAATGATCGATCAGATCTTTTAATGCACTTCCCTTGTTGGCGGTCGGGCAGATGAAGTCTACCCAGAGATTGCCGGAAGTAACAACCTTGATGTCAGATGAAAACATTTCTTTTAGATGTTTTTCACACGCATCGGTTCCGCTGTAATCGCAGACTGCAATCTTAAGGATCGGTTCCGGGATCTCAGTTCTTGGGTCATCGATGAATTTCATATTATTCTGGATGACATTTACCATGTGATTATAGAATTTCGGATTTTTCGAGGTGCTGTAGCAGACACGTTCGCCGGAGATGATGCAGTTGTATTGTGGATATTTTGCAACTTCATCCAGGATACGGTAAGCAAGATCCTGCTCAATAATTCCTTTGGAAATAGTCTCTTCGTTGTATATACAGAGAGAACCGTTTTCGGCGATGTATGCAATATCGTCCTGAACCGGAGTGAACAGTCTGCGAAGATTCAGGTACTGGCGTCCGCTGGCAGCGGCGAACATGATCCCGTGTTCTTTCAGTGTACGGATCTGGTCGAACACAATTGGATTGACATCGTGTGCGCCATTTTGAAGTAGTGTGCCATCAAGGTCGCTGGCGATTAATTTAACCATAAATAACTCCTTATATAAAACATTTCTGAAAACATTGATATTTATTTCGCTACTAATTATAATATAAATGAGTAAAATATGAAAGACAAAGGTAGGAACAGGAATATGAAGATTGGAATTGCAAATGATCATTCTGCAGTAGACATGAAAAATGAGATTGTAGAATATCTGGAAAGTCTGGGACATGAAGTCGTGAACTATGGAACAGATTCTTATGAAAGCTGTAATTATCCGGAATTCGGTGAGAAGATCGGGAATGCAGTGGCAAGCGGCGAAGTAGAGCAGGGGATCGCAATCTGCGGAACCGGTGCCGGAATCTCACTGGCAGCGAATAAAGTAAATGGAATCCGTGCAGTAGTGTGCAGCGATCCATATACAGCAAGAATGGCGAAAGAGCACAACGATGCGAACGTGATCGCATTCGGGGCACGTGTGATCGGTATCGAGACTGCGAAATGCATCGTGGATGAGTGGCTGAATGCTAAGTTTGAAGGCGGAAGACATGCCACAAGAGTGGACATGATCATGGACGTGGAAAAGAGAAATCATAATTTATAGAATACATTTTTGAGATATAGACATATTATGGATATGGAGGAAGAGACTGCTGACGGTGGTCTCTTTTTTTAGGATAAAAAACGACATACAGAGGTTGTGTGATCTGCATGCCGCCTTTTATATCATATTATATTGGAGAAATGAAAAAAATGATAATATCTGTTTTAAAATTACCTTTTATAACTTATTTCTGGTGAGCTGCTTCGTACTCTCTGAAAGCATCTACCTTTGGCTGAGAAGAGCATCCCGGAACGAATTCGTTTGTCAGGAAAGCGTCTGTTAATTCTTCTCTTAATTTGTTACCGATTGTGAAAGCTCCCATACATGCGATGTTGGCATCGTTGCTGAGACGGGCTCTTTTCGCTGAGTAGATGTCTGAAAGTAATGCTGCATAAGCGCCTTTTACTTTATTAGCTGCGATAGAAACTCCAAGACCTGTTCCACAGATCAGGATTCCACGGTCATACTCGCCGGAAGCAACAGCTTCTGCAACTGCAACTGCTGTGTTAGCATAGATCGGATCTTCGCTTCCGAAGTCTTTGATCTCTCCATAACCCTTATCTTCCATAAATTTGATCAGTTCCTCTTTTGCCTGCTGTGCGTTTGGATCACATCCGATTGCGATTTTCATAGTGAATATCCTCCTTAGATATAAAAATTAAAATGTTTTAATGAATTACTGTTTGCTGAAATATTTTCCTGCTTAATATATGTCTTCTATATTAAGCAGCTTTATTTTGCATCGTGCGCTTTGATCGCATCGCGGATCAAAGTGTCGAATTTGTCTGCCTGCCATGCAGCACGTCCTGTAAACAGACCATCGATGGATGGCTGAACGATCAGATCACATGCGTTTCCTGGATTTACGCTTCCGCCGTAAAGTGCCGGAATTTCATCGGCTGCATCACCGAAGATCTCGTGTAATGTCTGTTTGATGACTTTGTGCATCTCTTCTGCGTAATCGGCAGAAGCAGGAGTTCCGTTGACTCCGATAGACCACACAGGTTCGTATGCTACCCAGATGTTCTTTGCGTCTTCGACAGATACACCATGGAATCCTACTTTTAACTGTGTACGGAGTACTTCAGCACTGATGCCGAATTCTTTCTCTTCAGCAGTCTCGCCGATACATAAAAGAGTTTTGAATCCATGTTCCAGTGCGCAGAGAACTTTCTTGTTCTCTTCGATATCCGTTTCGCCAAATACATGACGACGCTCAGAGTGTCCGATCATGACAAGTCCGATGCCAGCCTCCTGTAACATCAGAGGAGAAATCTCTCCTGTAAACTGTCCCTGTTCCTCCCAGCACATATTTTGTGCGCCTAAGCGGATGTTTTTCTGGTCAATAGCTTTTGAAGCAATGTCCAGAGTTGTATAAGAAGGAATAATGAAAAGTTCAATCTCATCCCTGCTTATATCTTTTGTAAGAGATTCCAGCTCCTGAAGATAGGAAACGGTATCTTTTATGTTCTTGTACATTTTCAAGTTACTTCCAAAGAAAAGTTTTTTACTCATGATACCCTCCACTTTCGATATTTTTGTTTTTTACTTGTTTTGATTATATCTCTAAAATAGAAGAAAAGCAATAATAAAAACGAAAATAAACGAAACAAAATGAAAATAAAGCCAAAAAAGTGACAAAACCTTAACAAACTACTGAAAAATGCACAAAAAATGAAAAACGAATCTATGCAATTGTGATAAAGTTACGAAAAAGTGATAAAAACTATTGCAAAAAACAAAAAAGAAATATAAGATATAGACATCGAAACGAAAACAAAACCGAAAGCGAAACGAAAAAGAAAGGAAAGTAAAGAATTATGAGTACACAGTATAAACCAATTACAGCAATCACAATGGGAGATCCAGCAGGTATCGGACCTGAGATCGTAGTAGGAACAATGTTAAGTGAAGAAATCCACGACTGCTGCCGTCCATTCGTAATCGGAAGCATCGCAATCATGGAAAGAGCTGCAAAGGTTCTCGGAAAAGAATTGAAATACAACAAGATCGAAGATCCATCAGAAGCAAAATATGAATTCGGAACAGTAGACATCATTGAGACTGGTGATTACGATACAGACTCTATCGAATGGGGAAAAGTTCAGGCGCTTGCAGGACAGATGGCAGTTGACTGGATCATGAAATCAATCGAACTTGGACAGGCAGGAAAGATCGATGCAGTTTCTACAGCACCAATTCACAAAGGAGCAATCAAACTGATCGGCGTAAAAGAACCTGGACATACAGAAATCTATCAGAATGCAACACATTCTCCATATGCACTGACCATGTTCTCATGCCACAAATTAAGAGTATTCTTCGTAAGCAGACATATGTCACTGGTAGATGCATGTCACTACGCTACAAAAGATGTCATCCTGGAAGATGTCATCAACATCGATAAAGAGTTAAGAAAAGTCGGAATCGAGAATCCACTGATCGCAGTTGCAGGATTAAATCCACACAACGGAGACAACGGATTATTCGGACGTGAAGAGATCGATGAGATCGAACCTGCAGTAAAAGCTGCTCAGGAAAAAGGAATCAATGCAATCGGACCTTGCCCGGCTGACTCAGTATTCCACATTGGAAAATCCGGAAAATTCGATGCGATCCTTTCTTTATATCATGATCAGGGACACATCGCATGCAAGACATTAGACTTTGAAAAATCTGTAACACTTACATTCGGACTTCCTTTCATCAGAAGTTCTGTAGACCATGGAACAGCATTTGATATCGCAGGTAAAGGAATTGCAGGATGCATCAGTATGATCGAGTCTACAAAAGTAGTTGCAGAATACGCAGCAAAACAGCACGAGAAAAAAGAAGCTTAATCAAAAGTGATAACAAGGTAATAACAGAGGTTCACAAAAGGGGTGGCGGATCCCTTTTGTGAACGGCTCATATGTGAACGGATAGAAAGAGAGGAAAGTGCCATGCCTTTGATAGGAGCAGTTGCAGATGACCTGACAGGAGCAACAACGACAGGCGTATTATTAGCGAGATCGAAAGCAAGAACAGCAGTATTTTTTAATGAGGAAGCAGCGCAGGAAGCAAGAGAGACAGCATCTCTGGATGCAATCCTGATCAGCAGTAACTCAAGACCACTTCCAAAAGAGGAAGCATATGACAAAGTAAAATCAGCTACCAATGCGTTAAAAGCAATGGGCGTAAAATACTTTTCAAAACGTATCGATACAACTTTGCGTGGCGGCGTAGGAGTAGAGATCGACGCAATGTTAGATCAGTTAAATGAAGATACGATAGCAGTTGTCGTACCGGCAATGCCACAGTCCAGAAGAATCCTTGTTGGCGGATATTCTGTGATCGACGGAGTTGCACTGATCAACACACCGGTTGCACAGGATGTACGTACACCGGTAAAAGAGAATTACATACCAAGACTTCTTGCAGGCCAGACCAGAAGAAAGGTCGGACTGGTTACATTAGATCAGGTTCTGAAAGGAAAAGAAGGAATCAAAGAAGCTCTTACTGAAGTAAGAAATGATGGCGCAGGTGTCATTATTGTGGATGCGATCACATTGGAAGATGTAGATCAGATCGCACAGGCTTGTATCGATCTTGACTGGGACGTAGTCGCAGTGGATCCGGGACCGTTTACTTCAAAACTTGCATACAGAAGAGGACTCATTCAGGAAGAACAGCCGAATGTACCACCGGCAGCAAGTGAAGCTGGAAAGACTGTTCTGATCGCAGCCGGAAGTGCAACACCGGTTACGAAGAAGCAGATGCAGGTATTATGTGAAGATTCCAGACATGTCAGAATCAGTGTAGAACCAATCCCGCTGATCAATGGTGGAGATGAAGCGTTGGACGAAGCATTTAAGGCTGTGAACAAAGCAGTTGAACTTCTTGAAAGTGACAACCAGCCAAGAGCAATTTTGTTTGAGACAGCACTTCACGGAGAGCTTCTGAATCTGGATGAAGAAGATAAAAAACGTGGCTATGCAGGTGGAATGAGTGCAAACCGTATCAATGCCGGACTTGGAACCATTATTTCACAGGTACTGGAACAGGTAGGAAGAGAGAAAATCGCCGGTCTGTATACTACAGGTGGTGACACGATGGTAAATGTATGCTATCAGCTTGGAGTTGAGTGCATCGAAGTGATGGACTACGTAATTCCACAGACAGACGTCGGAAGATTAGTCGGAAAATATGACGGACTTCCGGTCGTAGGAAAGGGCGGACTTACAGGTAATGACAATACAGCCTGCGATATCGTTGAACGTCTGTTTAAAGAATCGGCAAGATAGCATCGGGGGAACCATCCTGATCATAAACGAAAAACGCATCATAAAGAGAAAAGGAGAGAGAATATGAGCGAAGAAAAAACACAGGTTCAGAATGCAAGAAAAGATTTAGACATTCTGAATAAAATGAAAAACCTCCCGGGAGGTCTGGTAATCATCCCATTGGTAATCGCAGTTGTACTTGCAACATTTGTACCACAGGTATTCCAGATCGGAGGATATGTAACAGCACTGTTCTATGAAGGAAATGCATGTATGATGGGATTCTTCCTGATCGTATGTGGATCAATGATCGACATCAAACAGGTAGGTATGCCGCTTTACAAAGGTGTAATTATGACAGGTACCAAGTTCTTACTTGGAGTTATCGTTGGTCTCGTTGTTGGTAAGATCTGCGGACCAGAAGGATTCCTCGGAATCGCACCATTTGTATTAATTGCAACAATTACAAACTCAAACGGATCACTGTACATTTCCCTTTCTTCACAGTTCGGAAATGCAACAGATACAGGAGCTATCTCAATCCTGTCACTGAATGACGGACCATTCTTCACACTGATCGCTCTTGGTGCAACAGGACTTGCAAATATCCCGATCAAATCCCTGATCGCAGTATTAGTTCCACTGCTTATCGGATTTATCTGGGGAAATCTTGACAAAGGATTCCGTGATGCCTGCAAGACAGCTCAGCCGATCGTAACATTCTTCATGACCATTTCCATTGGTGCGAAGACAGATATCAAGACAATCCTGACAGCAGGTGCTTCCGGTATCGTACTTGGACTGATCTCTGCAGCAACAGCAGTTATCTTCTTCTTCGTAATCAACCTTCTTCTTCCAAAGAAGGAAAGAAATGCGATGGGTGCAGCCATCGGTACAACAGCCCTGAACTCAGCTATGACACCTGCTGCAGTTGCAGAAGCTGACCCTTCAATGGAAGGCATGGTAAGTATGGCAACAGCACAGTGTGCAACAGCATCTATCATTACCCTGTTCCTCTGCCCGTTTATTACAGCAGCATTTGATAAATGGATGCAGAAGAGACAGAAAGGTATCTACAGTCCGGAAGGATGGGCTTACGATAAAGTAAAAGCAAACTAATCTGAAATAGCAATATAGTACGAGTAGTACAAACATTTCCAGTCCTTTTATATGTCAAAGTATAAAAGGACTTTTCTAAAAAAGAAGTAAAATATCAAGGACAAATCAAAGAAACAGGAGGTTTTTTGTATGGGGACAACAGATAATATGACAGAAAAAGAAATGACAGAAGAGATCAAGGAAAGCAGGATGACGGTTCGTATGACAAAAGAAGCATTATATGATTTCCTTTTGTTTCATGCGTATTCGAAATTCAGTGGATTTCTGGTAAATATTCTGGGACTGGCCATTGTATTTATGGGAATTTTCTCTTATACCACGGGAAGAGTAAATGGTATCGGCGCAGCACTTTACCTGGCTGCGGCAGTATTATTCCTCGGAGCTACACCATTTCAGCTTAAAATGAGAGCTAAGAAACAGGTTGTTGTGAACAGAGAATATAATGCACCTGCAGATTACACATTTTCTGAGAATGGGATCACGATCGAACAGAATGGAGAAAGCAAAACATATGAATGGGAACATATTGAACGCGCGGTAGTTACACCAAAAACAATCGGGATTTATTATGCACCGGAATGTGCAATGATCCTTCCAAAAGAAGATTTCGGAGATCAGTTTGTACCGATTTTTACGATTATTGCAACACAGCTTGGACAGAGTAAGGTAAGAATGAGATAGTGACAAATGTTCTTAAAAATGAAATGGTTGTGTGCTTGACAATATAAATAGATAGTGTAAACTTATTTATTAAGAGATCGTTGCGGGGGAGGCAGCCATGGAAGAACGTAGAAATGAGATATTAAGAGAACTTGACAGAAAAGGAAGAGTAAAAGTTACCGATCTGAGCAAAGAATTCGGTTGCTCGGAAGTAACGATCAGAAATGACATCAAGGCGATGGATATAGAAGGATTGCTGAAGCGTACCCATGGCGGAGCGGTGAAGATAGAGACCGGAACGGAAGCAAAAGGGAAATATTCGGCGGAATCCATATATAGAAATGTAGTGCAGAAAAAACAGATTGCAGAAGCGGCGTATGAGTTTCTGAATGACAGAGATACGATCATCATTGATGATGCGTCGACCAGCTTTTATCTTGCACAGGAGATCAAGAATCATCCGGAGAAGCGGATCGCAGTAGTGACGAATTCCCTAATCGCCGGTAATGAACTGGCGGGAGTCGGACATGTAGAACTTTTCATGATTGGTGGATATGTGACCGGACATCTTGCAGCGACGATGGGAGATGCTGCAATCCAGAATATGTCAAAATTCCATGTGGATAAAGCATTTATCGGAGTTCACAGTATTAATTTCAATGTAGGTCTTACATCCATTGCAACACCGCAGATGGAAGTGAAAAAAGCAATCATAAAAGCAGCAGAGAAAGTCTATGTACTGGCAGACAGCAGTAAATTTGGCGGCGGATATCTTTCTGTAATCTGTCCGACGAATGAAGTTTATAAGATTATCACAGACGATGGGGTCTCAAAGGAAAATATCCAGAAAGCGAAAGAACTGGATGTGCCACTGGTGATTGCATAGCGGGAGAAGATTTGGATGGAAAAACAACAGAAAGCCTACAAAGGTGTCATAGATTATTTTAAAAAAAAGATCATGGACGGGGAACTTCGTCCGGGAGAGAAGCTGCCACCGGAGAGGGATATTGCAGAACAGTTGAATGTAAGCCGTAATTCAGTGCGGGAGGCGATCCGTATCATGGATATGACGGGAGTGATCTCTTCGCAACAGGGGTCCGGTAACTATATTACATGTGAATTTCAGAAAAGTCTCGCAGAGACGATGACCATGATGTTCGCGATGGATCAGATTGATTACAGTCAGATCAGTCAGATTCGCCAGGCATTGGAGTGCCTGGCATTTTCGCTTGCTATAGAGCATGCATCGGATGGGCAGATAGAAGAGATGGAGATGCTGGTAAAAGAGCTGGATAAAAGTTCGGATGATGCGAAGAATGCAGCGCTGGATAAGAAGCTTCATTTTACACTGGCGCAAAGTTCCGGGAATATTCTGGTACTGGATTTTCTGGAGGCGTGTTCCGGTGTCATAGATTCCTTTATTCACGATATGCGTGCAGAAATTTTACGTACGGAAGAGCGGAAAAAATTGTTAAATGAATGTCATAAAAAATTGACGGAAGCGTTGAGAGAGAAAGATGAGATGAAAGGGCAGGAGGCGTTGAAACGGCATTTCATGTTGATCAATGAGATTCTTGAAGAACGGGAAAAATAGAAAAAAGCGGTTGCTTTGCTGGTGAAAGCCAACAGGCAGCCGCTTTTTTGGCGTCATGTGTTCGTAAAGAGCTGCCAGTGGCAGGTTCTGCAGATACTAACGTATGATTGCATAAAAGTTGGTGAAAAAATCCACAAATATGTCTACAAAAAATCAATGATGTGAAAAAATAAACAAATATTGACTTTAAAATCCGTAAGAATTATACTAAATACACAAAGAAGTGGTACCACCAATGCGGTGATCCATTTTATACTGGCGGGTATAAATGGAAAATAATAAAGTACATAGAAGCTTGCTTACAGCAAGCTTTCATTATGCACACAATGGTAGTACCAATTAAAACGTTATGGATGGAGGGTACGTCAAAATGAAACTTATTGCTTTTGTTCTGGCCTTGTTACCAATCCTATGGCTGATGCTGGCGCTTGGGGTATTGAAGAAACCGGCATTTAAAGCATGTCCGATTGCCCTTGTTGTGGCAGTCTTGCTGGCACTTACTTACTGGAAGATGCCGGTGAAGGATTGTGTAACCGGAGGTCTGGAGGGAGTGGCTATGGCCATCTGGCCGGTGAGCCTGGTGATCATCGCTGCAGTATTTACTTACAACCTGTGTATTGCAACAGGAAGTATGGAGAAGATCAAGAAAGTACTGACAGGGGTGTCGAAAGACCGGAGAATCCTGCTTCTGTTGATTGGATGGGGATTCGGAGGATTCCTGGAAGGTATGGCAGGATTTGGAACGGCGGTTGCGATTCCGGCAGGAATCCTGTGTGGACTTGGTTTTTCACCGGTTCTTGCGACGGTTGCATGTCTGGTGGCGAATGCAACACCGACAGCGTTTGGTTCCGTCGGTATCCCGACGGTAACACTGGCGCAGCTGACGGGAATTCCACAGGGAAGTCTTGCATGGGACACGGCGGTTCAGTTATTGCCACTGATCTTGATCACACCTTTTGTGATGGTGATCATTGAAGGAAAGTCAGTTAAAGCTCTGAAAGGAATCTGGCCGATCGCACTGGCATCCGGAATTGCGTTTGCAGCACCGGAACTTCTGGCAGCAAGATTTCTGGGAGCAGAGCTTCCGGTTATCATCGGTTCGGTATGTTCGATGGCAGTGACGATCCTGATGGCAAAGAGAAAGAACCAGAAACAGGATATGCAGTATCAGATTGAAGATAAGAATCAGAAAGACGTAAATGGAAGAGCGGAAACAACGATTTCAACAACAGAAGCGGTGAAGGCCTGTATCCCATTTATCCTGATCTTCGTGTTCCTGCTTCTTACATCGAGTATGGTTCCTTCGGTACATGATGCACTGGGAAAGGTTAAGACGGCAGTTCAGATTTATAGCGGAAAAGGCGGCACACCGTATACATTTACCTGGATCGCAACACCTGGTGTGCTGATACTTCTGGCGGCTGTGATCGGAGGAAAGATCCAGGGAGCGGATTTTTCACTGATGGGAAAGGTGCTGAAGGATACCTGCAGACAGATGTGGAAGACAGTGGTTACGATCATGTCGATCATGGCTATGGCAAAGATCATGAGCCACAGTGGAATGATCGCAGAGATTGCCGGAATGATGGTTGCATTGACCGGAAGCTTTTATCCGGCAGCAGCACCATTTGTCGGAGCAATTGGAACATTTGTAACGGGAAGTGGAACTTCAGCGAATGTACTGTTTGGAGGCTTGCAGGTGGAGACGGCAGGAAGTCTTGGACTGGATCCATCCTGGCTTGCAGGAGCGAATACGGTTGGGGCGACGATCGGAAAGATGATCTCGCCGCAGAGTATCGCGATTGGAACGGCGGCAACGGCAAGTGTCGGAAGTGAAAGTAAGATTCTGAGAAAGGTAATAAAGTACTGTGTGCTTTTTATCATAATCGCCGGTCTTGTAGCGTACGCAGGCAGCAGATTTGCGTAAAAAGATCTGAATAAAATTAGAAATAAAAATATAAAAAGCTTTGTTCAAAAAGAAAGGAAGGAACAGAACATGAAGATTCTTGTTTGTATCAAGCAGGTACCAGAAAGTAATAAAGTGGAAGTAGATCCGGTTACCGGAGTGTTAAAGAGGGATGGGGCAGCATCGAAGATGAACCCATATGATCTCTATGCATTGGAGACAGCGTTCCGGATACGTGAGCAGGTGGGAGGAACCGTACATGTCATCTCCATGGGACCTCCGCAGGCAAAACAGGTGATCCGCGAAGCATTTGCCATGGGGGCAGACGGTGGAACACTTTTATCAGACCGTAAATTTGGCGGTGCAGATGTACTGGCTACGAGTTATACGCTTGCACAGGGGATTCAGGCAAGCGGTGAATTCGATCTGATCCTCTGCGGACGTCAGACAACAGATGGCGATACCGCACAGGTAGGTCCGGAAATTTCAGAATGGTTAAATATTCCAAGCGTTGCAGATGTTGTGAAGATCAATAAAATTGAGGAAGATGGAATTACCGTCAGTATGGACCTGCCGGGAGAAGTAGAGATCGCAAAGGTTATGTTCCCGTGTCTCCTTGCTGTCAATAAAGACATTTTCCAGCCGAGACTTCCATCATATGTAAAGAAGTCGGAGACGAAAGAACGTGAGATCAAAGTATTGTCCCTGGCAGACATGAAAGACACCGATGAGATGCATTATGGTCTGAACGGATCGCCGACACAGGTGCAGAAGATATTCCCGCCTGCTGTGAATGATAAAAAAGAGATATGGGATGAAGCAGGAGATGTTCTTGCAGAGAAGTTGTTTGATAAAATCGTGGAAATGAAATTCGTGTAGGAGGGAAAGAAAGTGGCTAAGTTAATCATACATCAGGAAAAAGTTACAGATAATCAGGAGCTGGTTAAGATCTGCCCGTTTGGGGCAATGGAAGAAAAAGACGGAAAACTTACCATCAATGCTGCCTGTAAGATGTGCCGCCTCTGTGTAAAGAAAGGTCCGGAAGGTGCGGTAGAATATGTGGAAGATACAGTCAGACCGAGTGTGGATAAAGAGGAATGGAAAGGAATTGCCGTATATGTGGATCATGTGGACAGCAAGATTCATCCGGTTACACTGGAACTGTTAGGAAAAGCCAGAGAATTAGCGCAGGTAACAGGGCATCCGGTATATGCACTGTTCATGGGAAATGATATCGGAGAGAAATGTCATGAACTGTTACATTACGGAGCTGACAAAGTATTCGTATACGATGAACCAGAACTTGCACGCTTTAAGATAGAGCCGTATACAGCTGTTTTTGAAGATTTTATTCAGAATGTGAAACCATCCTCCATTCTGGTAGGTGCAACCACAGTCGGAAGACAGCTGGCACCAAGAGTTGCAGCAAGAATGAAGACGGGATTAACTGCAGACTGTACGATACTTGAGATGAACGAAGATACAGATCTTTCGCAGATTCGTCCTGCCTTTGGCGGTAATATCATGGCTCATATCAAGACGCCGGATCATCGTCCACAGATGGCAACGGTAAGATATAAGATTATGAATGCACCAGAGAGGTCAGAAGAAGAATCAGGAGAAATTGTAAACTGTTCGATTGCGAAAGAAAGACTTGGATCACATGTAGATGTACTGGATATTGTGTTAAAAGAAAAAGAGAAGTTTATTGAAAATGCAGATGTCCTGGTCGTAGCCGGACGTGGAGTGAAGAAGCAGGAGGACCTGGAGATGCTTCAAAAGCTGGCAGATCTTCTGGGAGGACAGCTTGCCTGTACCAGACCGATGGCAGAGTCCGGATGGCTTCCTGCAAAATGTCAGATCGGCTTAAGCGGCCGTACGGTCAGACCGAAACTCATCATTACCTGTGGGGTGTCCGGGGCAGTTCAGTTCACCGCCGGTATGAATCATTCGGAAAATATATTTGCAATTAATAAAGATGAGAAAGCACCGATTTTCAAAACAGCACATTATTGTCTGGTGGGAGATCTTTATGAGGTGATCCCGCAGCTGATTCAGAAGATTGAGGAAAAGAAGGGAGCATAATCATGGGAAACTATAAAAAACTGGATAGTGCAGATATTACATATATAAAAGAAATCGTAAAAGACGAAGAACGGGTTCTGACTGGAGATTTTATCAATGAAGAGTACAGTCATGATGAATTGGGTGGAACAAGCAGCTATCCGGATGTGGTAGTCAGAGCAAAATCGCCGGAAGAGATAGCAGCAATCATGAAATATGCATATGAACATACGATTCCGGTAACACCGAGAGGAGCCGGAACCGGACTGGTAGGATCGTCAGTAGCAATTGAACATGGAATCATGATCGATACGACTCTTATGAATCATATCCTGGAACTGGACGAAGAAAATCTTACGGTTACAGTGGAGCCTGGAGTTCTTTTGATGGAACTTGGAGCTTATGTAGAAGAACATGATTTCTTCTATCCACCGGATCCGGGAGAAAAATCAGCGACCATCGGAGGAAATATCAGTACGAATGCAGGTGGTATGAGAGCGGTAAAATATGGTGTGACAAGAGATTATGTGATGGGACTGGAGGTAGTACTTCCGAATGGAGAGATCACACAGTTTGGCGGAAAAGTGGTAAAGAACAGTTCCGGTTATGATCTGAAGGATCTGATCATCGGTTCAGAAGGAACACTTGGATTCATTACGAAAGCAATCTTAAAATTGCTTCCACTGCCGAAAAAGGTAATCAGTCTTTTGATTCCATTCCCGACATTGCAGCAGGCAATCGATACGGTACCTGTGATCATCAAATCTAAGACAATTCCGACAGCAATCGAATTCATGCAGAGAGAAGTAATTGAAGATGCAGAAGAGTACCTGGGAAAAGCATTCCCGGATAAGCAGTCGGATGCATATCTGTTGTTGAAGTTTGACGGAAATTCTGTAGAAGAGATTGAAGATGCATATGCCAAAGTTGCAAAGTTATGTCTGGAACAGGGAGCTCTGGATGTACTGATCTCTGATACAGAGGAAAGAGAAGAATCCATCTGGAAAGCGAGAGGAGCGTTCCTGGAAGCAATCAAGGGATCTACTACTTATATGGACGAAGTGGATATGGTTGTTCCAAGAAACTGTGTCAATGATATGGTCGTATATCTTCATAACCTTCAGAAAGAGATGGATATCCGAATCAAGAGTTTTGGTCATGCGGGAGATGGTAACCTTCATGCATACATTTTGAAAGATGATTTAAGTGATGAAGAATGGGAAAAACGGATGAAAGATACGATGGAGAAAATCTACCAGAAGGCACATGAATTAAGAGGCCAGGTGTCCGGGGAACATGGAATCGGTTTTGCCAAGAAGCCATATCTCAGAGAATCCCTTCCGACAGAAAACCTGGAATTGATGAACGGAATTAAGAGGGTGTTTGATCCGAAGAATATTTTGAATCCACACAAAGTCGCACAGTTATAAATTACTGTCAGATAGAAGAACTTTTGACATATAATTTCATATTTTATAGCAGATGGGAGTATATCCTGTCTGCTATTATTTTGCATATCTATAATAGGAAAGGAATGGAACTATGGCGTATTCGATCATGTTGGATGCCGGACACGGCGGTGCAAAAGATCCTGGAGCAGTCTATGAAGGACGTCAGGAAAAAGATGACAACCTGAAACTTGTGTTGGCAATTGGAGAGATACTGTCGGACAGAGGACTGGATGTAGAATATACGCGGACAACAGATGTCTATGAAACACCTTATGAGAAGGCGATGAAAGCAAATAATGCGGGAGTTGATCTTTTTGTTTCTATTCACAGGAATTCGTTTCCTGTAGATAATGAAGTGGAAGGTGTGGAAAGCCTGGTCTATGATCTGTCCGGGTTAAAATATGAAATGGCACAGAATATCAATGAGCAGCTGGAAGGTGTAGGGTTTGTGAATCTGGGGGTGAAAGCAAGACCGAATCTTGTAGTCTTGAAACGTACAAAGATGCCGGCGGTGCTGGTAGAAGTCGGATTCATCAATTCGGATACAGACAATCAGCTGTTTGATGATAATTTCCAGGATATTGCACAGGCAATCGCGGATGGAATCCTGGATACATTGGAAAGTAACGGCCTGATCCAGGAAGAAAAAGTTCCGGTGTACCGGGTGCAGGTGGGACTGTTCCGCAATCAGCGGTATGCGAACCGGCTGCTGAATGAGCTGCTGGAACAGGAATATCCGGCGTACATTGACCGGTCCGGTCCGTATCACAGAGTCTATGTGGGTGAATTTGACAACCTGAATGATGCGGTACAGATGGAACGGCGTCTGAAATGGGCAGGATATCAGACATTGATCGTACAATGAAAAAATTAACATAGATTTTTCATTACTGAGATATTCTATTTAACATAGCCTTCTTATACTTGAATCAGCAAATGAGATAGAGAGAAGATTCAAGGAAAACGGGAGGCGTTTTGAGATGAAAAGTTTATGGAATATGTTGAATAAAGAATTTACAATAGAAGGAGCGGTCAGTGCATTTCTGGTGATCAATATCATTGCCTGGACGTTGATCACAATGGGAGTAGGGATGCTGGTTTGTAGGTTCCTTGGATTCTCGATTGGCGGTAACATGACGAATCTTATGTGTGCGGGAATCTATGGCGGTCTGATCGTGGGATTGATCGGAGGAATCCTGTGTCTGTATGAGTTATACAGACATCATTCTATGGAATAATAAGAATAAATATATAATTATAATGTAATAAAAAGATCTGCTTTACAGAAAAATGTAGGGTAGATCTTTTTGTGTACAGAGGTTTTCTGTATGATGAGGAATGGAAAGCAGATTGACATGGCAGTATTTTCATAATATGATGGAATTACTTTGAGAAAAGATGAAGAAACAAGAGTATCAGGAGAGACGGAGGATTATCAATATGGCGGATAGATTGGAATTTAAAGAAAAACTGGCGGGAATTCTGGCGCTGGCAGAAGGACAGAATGGAAAGATCACAGTAGATGAAGTGGAAAAATACTTTGAAGAAGACGGACTTTCGCAGGAACAGATGAATCTGGTCTGTGATTATCTGTTATCGATGAAGATGGCGGTAGTCGGATACAAACAGACCGGAGGGACGGTAAAAGAGGATGAGAAAGAAGAAAAACAGCCATTAAGTGCAGAAGAACAGAAATACGTGGAAGAATATCTGCGCGGACTCGGGGATATGAAAGAAGAGACACAGGAAGAAGTACGTATGGCTTATTATCTGCCGAAAGTAGTGGAAGAAGCGGTCAGATTGCATCATCCGGAAGTGTTTATCGGTGACATGATCCAGGAGGGAAATATAGCATTGATGGTCGCATTGAAAGAGATTCCGAAGGAAAAAGACGAAGAAGAGATTCTGGAGCAGGTGCGTGCCGGAATGATGGCTTCCCTGGAGTCGCAGACAGAGGTGAAAAGAAGAGATCACAAGATGGTTGAAAAAGTGACAGAACTTGATGAAGCAATTAAGAGTATGAAAGAAGAGTACGGACGGAAAGTCAGTGTAGACGAAGTGGCAGAACGTCTCGGAATCAGTGAGGATGAGATCGAAGATATTCTGAAACTTGCCGGAGAAGAGGTAAAAGACGAAGAATAATGAGATATGAAAAAGGAGACGGGGTTAATCCTCGTCTCCTTCTTCATCTTCCGGTTTCGGTTCCGGCAGATATAAATGTACGCTTTCGATTCTGTTTTTATCTAATTTTTCTACAACCAGATGGATGCCGTCTTCGGTGGTGACGCCGTCGCCGATCTCAGGAAGACGGTCCAGATGCTCGATAATGAATCCACCGACGGAATCATACTCTTCTGAAGTCAGGTCAAGATCGAGTCTGTCGTTTAAGTCATCCAGATTCGTGGAGCCTTCTACGATGTATTCCCGCTCTCCGATCTGCTTTATGAAGTCTTCTTCATTCTCATCATATTCATCATGAATTTCTCCGACAATCTCTTCCAGAATATCCTCCAGTGTGATCAGACCGGAAGTCTCACCGTATTCATCCAGAACGATGGCAATGTTAAAAGAAGCCTGACGCATCTCCACAAGTAATTCGGAAATGTTCTTGTATTCGTAAGTGAAATAGGCCTCACGCATAAAGTCGCGGATATGAAACTCTTTTTCCTTATCATATAAGAGAAGGTCTTTCATATTGATCGTACCGATAACGTTGTCTGTTGTATCTTCAAAAATCGGAAGACGTGTGAATTTGTCCTTGCGGAAAATGTCGATCAATTCTTCGTAAGTAGCATTTACATCGGCGAATGTAACATGGACTCTCGGTACCATGACATCTTTCGCTTTTGCGTCGCCGAGATCGAACACATTATAGATCATCTCTTTTTCATCGGATTCGATGACACCGCTTTCATGGCTGACGTCCACGATCGTACGAAGCTCAGATTCTGTCATCTGGTTATTCTTCGCATTTGGATCAATGTGGAGGACACGCAGAATGATATCAGAAAGCTTGTTGATAATAAATACAAATGGTGTCATGACCTTGATGTACAGATTGATGACCGGAGCATAACGAAGAGACATCTTCTCTGCATGCAGTGTAGCCATCGTCTTTGGTGTGATCTCCCCAAAGATAATAATAAGTACAGATAAAACAGCACTTGCCACTGCTACCATAGAACCGCCAAGGTTGTAAGCAAGGGTTGTGGTAAGGGAAGCGGCGGAAAGATTCACCACATTATTACCGATCAGGATCGCACTTAACATTTTACTGGTGTCATCTGTGATGTGCATGACGGTCTTCGCTTTTTTATTTCCCTCGTCGGCAAGACCACGGATACGCATCCGGTTGACCGTCGTAAGAGCTGTCTCCGCAGATGAAAAAAATCCTGAAAGTATCAGTAAAATCAATAGAATAATGAGCTGTATCGCGACACTCGTGTCCAATTGTAAAATCCACTCCTTTAAAAAATAAATACTTGGCATTAATATACAGCATTTACGCCAAATTTGCAAGTGTACGTTGAATTTGCGATACGTTTAGTGTAAGATGTAGTTATTGTTTGAGGGTGGGAATTTTTTGGACTGAAAATTCTGTATGATATAATAATGGTTGGAAAAAAGCAACCTGCTGATGAAAAGGGTGGAGATGAGAATGAATCAGGAATTAGGAAAGAAATTATTAAGTATTTTAAAAGAGGAACAGGTAAAAAAAGACGAACCGATGAAAAGTCACACGACATTTCGTGTGGGAGGTCCGGCAGATTATTTTGTGACACCGCAGACAGCAGAAGAAGTTGCGAAGGTGATAGAAGCATGTACACAGGAAAAAGTTCCTTATTATATAGTGGGAAATGGAAGCAATCTTCTGGTATCGGATAAAGGATATGAGGGCGTGATTATCCAGATCTATAAGCAGATGAATCAGGTAAAAGTGGAAGGTGCACAGATCCATGCACAGGCTGGTGCGCTGCTTTCGATGATCGCAAAGAGAGCGTTGGATGCAGAACTTACCGGATTTGAATTCGCGGCAGGAATTCCAGGAACGCTCGGCGGAGCCTGTGTAATGAATGCAGGAGCATACGGTGGAGAGATGAAAGACGTCCTTAAGTCTGTAACAGTACTGACAGGTAAAGGAGAAGTGAAGACGCTTGCCAAAGAAGAACTGGAACTGGGATACCGTACCAGTGTGATCGCGAAAAAAGGATATATCGTATTAGAGGCAGTGCTCGAACTTCAAAAAGGCGAGAAAGAAAAGATCCAGGCAGTGATGGATGATCTGAAGGAAAGACGTGTGACAAAGCAGCCACTGGAGTATCCAAGTGCAGGAAGTACATTCAAGCGTCCGGAAGGGTATTTTGCAGGAAAACTGATCCAGGATGCAGGGCTTCGTGGTTTCCAGGTAGGAGGAGCACAGGTGTCTGAAAAGCATTGTGGATTTGTGATCAATAAAGATCAGGCTACAGCATCAGATGTGATGAATCTGATGAACCAGGTGTCTGATAAGGTATATGAAGAGTTTGGAGTACGGCTTCAGCCGGAAGTAAAGAGACTGGGAGAATTCTAAGATGAGATGTGTGATTGTTACCGGAATGTCCGGAGCTGGAAAAAGTACAGCACTTAAGATGCTGGAAGATATGGGATATTTCTGTGTAGATAATCTGCCGGTGCCGTTGATACCGAAGATGGCGGAGCTGTTAAGTGTTCCGGGCACAGAGATTAATAAAGCGGCACTTGGAGTTGACATTCGAAGCGGACAGAATTTTTCTGAACTTGAAAAGATTTTAAAAGATCTGGACCAGTCAGGAACCAGATTTGAGATCCTTTATCTGGAATCCAGTGATGATGTTCTGATCAAAAGATATAAAGAAACGAGACGTTTTCATCCGTTGTCCGGAAAAGGCGGCAGGGTGGAAGAAGGAATCAGGGAAGAGAGAAAACGCCTGAAGTTCTTAAGAGAACGGGCAGATTATCTGATTGACAGCAGTCATATGCTGACCAGAGAACTGCGTGCAGAGCTGTCGAAGATTTTTGTGGAAAATAAGGAATATAAGAATCTGTATATATCTGTGCTGTCGTTTGGGTTCAAATATGGAATCCCGGCAGATGCAGATCTGGTATTTGATGTAAGATTTCTTCCTAATCCTTATTACATAGATGAACTTCGTCCAAAGAGTGGTAATGACAGAGAAGTTAGAGAATATGTTATGAATAATGACAAAGCAAGGGAGTTCCTTGCAAAATTGACGGATATGATAGAATTTCTGATTCCTAATTATGTACAGGAAGGAAAGACACAGCTTGTGATCGGCATCGGATGTACAGGAGGAAAACACCGCTCGGTTACGCTCGCGAATGAGCTGTACGAGGCGCTTCAGAAGAATGATAATTATGGTATCCGGATAGAACACCGAGATATAGGAAAGGATGCTATTACCAAAGCGAGGTAGAAGATCAGATGTCATTTTCTGGAAAAGTTAAAGAAGAATTGTTAGAGCATTATGCCCGTGCGAGACATTGTGATATTGCGGAATTATCGGCAATTGTTCACATGGCGGGAGAATTTAAGGTGGGACACGGAGGCGTATGCTGCCTTAAGGTGCATACGGAAAATCTTGGAGTTGCGAGAAAATGCTTTACATTATTGGTAAAAACGTTTAATATAAAAACTGATGTCGTAGTCCGCAGAAATACGGGAAAGGATAACTACAGCTATTATATTTACGCAAAAGGTGAAGAATTGCTGGCGATACGTGATACGATCGTGCAGGCAGTCTGCTGTAAAAGGGCATATATAAGAGGGGCATTTATTGCATCGGGGTCTATGAGTGATCCAAGTAAGTCCTATCATTTTGAAATTGTCTGCAATGATGAGAATCAGGCAGAACATTTGAAAGAGATGATGAACAGTTTTGGCGTGGATGCCAAGATTGTTCAGCGTAAAAGAACATATGTGGTATATCTGAAAGAAGGGTCACAGATTGTAGATATACTGAATGTGATGGAAGCACATGTGGCTCTGATGGAACTGGAGAATGTACGTATTGTGAAAGAGATGCGCAATTCAGTGAACCGTAAAGTAAATTGTGAGACGGCTAATATTAATAAAACCGTATCTGCTGCAGTAAGGCAGATGGAGGATATTACATATATCAGAGATCAGATCGGTTTTGATAAGCTGCCGGAGGGATTAAGAGACGTTGCCCTTACGCGTCTGGCGTATCCGGAAGCAGCTTTGAAAGAACTGGGTCAACTGATGGCAAGCCCGCTTGGTAAATCAGGGGTTAATCATCGACTCAGGAAGTTAAGTGAAATAGCACAAGGGTTAAGGGAACAGCAAGGAGGAGCAAGTCGTTATGATTAGAAAGCCTGTTACCATTCAAAACAATATGGACATGGAAGACCGTCCGGTGGCTCATCTTGTACAGGAAGCAAGCCAGTACGCGAGCCAGGTATACATTCTGATGGGAAGCAAAAAGATTAACGCAAAAAGTATTATGGGGATGATGAGCCTGAAACTTCAGAAAGGTGAGGATGTTACGATCGTAGCAGATGGCCAGGATGAAGATGCAGCCGTAAGTGGTGTGGCAACATTTCTTGGAGCACAGAAGTAATACGGGAGAATAATATAGAAACGATATGTAAAATAAAGGGGCCGTTGTGATGGGAGTTGCAATAGCCTCTTCGTTATTAAAAAAGATAAGGAGGAGGCATGTTTATGAAGCGTTTGCTTTTTATCTATAATCCACATGCAGGAAAAGAACTTTTAAAACCGAAACTTGCAGATGTTATTGATATCTTTGTGAAAGCGGGATATGAGGTTGTAGCATATCCGACGCAGGCATACCGTGATGCCTATAAAAAGATTAAAAAATATGACTCAAACGAATATGATCTGGTCGTGTGCAGCGGAGGAGACGGAACGCTTGATGAAGTTGTGACCGGTATGATGAAGCGAGACAGGAATAAGAGGGATCCGATCGGCTATATCCCGACCGGAACAACGAATGACTTCGCAAGCAGTCTTCACATCCCGAGAGGTTTGCTGGAAGCGGCAGATAATGCTGTGAATGGAGAGGTATTTTCCTGCGACGCAGGAAGATTTAATGATGATATTTTTGTGTATATCGCGGCATTTGGACTTTTTACGGATGTATCGTACCAGACCAAACAGTCAATGAAAAATGTATTGGGACATTTGGCGTATGTTCTGGAAGGGGCGAAGCGTCTGTTCAACATTCCTTCTTACAGAGTGAAAGTAACACATGATGATGAAGTGATCGAAGATGAATTCGTATATGGTATGGTTACGAATTCCAGATCAGTCGGCGGATTCCGTAATCTGGTCGGAAAACAGGTGGGATTTGATGATGGCGTGTTTGAAGTAACGTTGATCAAGACACCAAAGAATCCGATCGAATTACAGGAGATTATTGCTGCACTGATGATTCAGCAGATGGATTCCAAATATATGTATACGTTCAAGAGCGGACGGATCATGTTTGAATCGATTGAGGAGATTCCGTGGACACTGGATGGGGAATTCGGCGGTGAACATGATGAGGTTGTGATTGAGAACTTGAATAAAGAGCTTCAGATCATGGTTCCGGGAACGCATGAAGAAGACTAAAAATCCATGAATTGTAGAAAAATCCAAAAAATTTAAAAAAATTAAAAAAAGTACTTGCCTTTTTGCAAAATCCTTGCTATACTAGGCAAGTACCAAACAAATGGCTCCGTGGTCAAGCGGTCAAGACGCTAGCCTCTCACGCTGGAATCAGGGGTTCGATTCCCCTCGGAGTCACTGAGATAATTAGTGGGAAATCCTTTTATTATAAGGGTTTCCTGCTTTTTTATTTATCGGAAATAATATAATGTTTTTGTCACGATTTGTCACAGTTTCTATTTCCGATTCACTAGATATTGTGGTATCACCTAATGCTTTTAAGATAGATACCTTCTTTTCTTTTTCTTTGTCAGTATCAAACAAATAATTTTTTATGGTTGTTCTTTCATCAACATGTCCTGCAAGTTCGCTTGCTGTACTGATTGGCACACCATTGTTAATTAGAGTTGAAATTACGGTTTTTCTAATTCTGTGCGTTCCTTTCACTGGAATATTGATACAACGCTTACATGCATCTTTAATGATGTTATATAATTTGTTTGGATTAATCAGATAGCCATCTTGTACGAAAAGGAAATCTTGATAGTATTCGCCTGTTTCTGAATTTATCTGACGTATCTGTTTAATATATTGCATTGCCTTATGTGTAAGAGGAATATATCTATCTCCTGCATCAGATTTTGTATATTCAACTGCTTTATATCCTTTAAGTTTTGCATTATTTAAATCTGATACATCGTACACATCTACAATCTGCCTGTGAATGTGTATTTCGCCGTTTGCGATGTCTGAATCCTTTACGGCAAGTATTTCACCTCTACGAGTTCCTAACTCAAATTCAAGCATTATAGCAAGCAGACTTGTGTTTGCAGGATTGTTCTGTAATCTGCGTTTCATCTCAGTTATGAGCTTTTGTGTCTCTTCTGCGTTGTAAACTTCCTCTTCACTAGGTTTCTTTCTGGTAGGAATAATCTTTTTCTTGTTTACTTCAACACGGTAAGGATTTTCATTTCCAGAGATATACCTTGCGGAAACAGCATAATTGAATGTTTGCTTTAGGATTCCGCACATGTTGCAAAATGCCTTGTCCTTTATTTCTGTTGTATTTACAATACCATTGAGAAAATCATCAATATCAATAGGAGTTATCTCTTTGTAAGGCTTATGTATGAAATCCTGTTTTGTATTGTAATATTTCTTCCAGTCAATCATCATGCGTCTTATAGTGCCTGCACTGACTTTTTCTTTTTTGTGTTCCATGAATTCATAGAAAAGCTGTTCAAAAGTAGTTTTATCTTTGCTAGAGGATTCTTTTTCTTCCTTTTCTTTTGCAAGATAGTATTTGTACAGTGCATCTTCTATTTGTTCTCTACTTTTTTTCTTTCTGCGAAATGCACCACCTTTTATTGTTTTGTCTGGTATACGGAAGTAGTAGTAGCTGTCTTCACCAGTTCTATAGTGTTTGATTACATCTCCGTATTTTTCTAATATTTCTGTTTTCTTCATTTCTTCTGTACTTTCCAGTACACCTGTACTATTTATCATAAACGCATTTGCGTGTGAATTGCAAGGAAATGTGTAATAATAATTAATACCACTCATAATATAAATATCTCCAATCATTTTAAAGTTCCTTCATAATTTGTATCTCCTTCATCCCTGTTGTTATGTTTGTTTTGATATAAGGTGGTTAAGATTTAATCTATACGACAAATGCGTATTTGTTTAATAGAGCACACACATTTCATATACAATTCTGCTTAAACCACCTTATATCTGATATTGTTTTGCTGTTCATCCTGTAAAATATACTTGTTTTTGTTCTGTACTTTGGAATTGTGTAAACAATTCGCATTGATTATCTATTCTGTTTTTGTATCTTCCGCATTGAAGACATTAGGTAAAAGATTGTGCCTTCCCTTCCAAGCTTCTCCATCATATGTGACAGTATCTTAGAAAAGAGCCATGCTTTAATCTTGAATTTCTGATTGTATGCGTCACGAAACACTTTATACATAACAAGCTTTTCTTTCTGTTGTTCCATCTTTGCATTGTCTTTTGTTGATGCTTCCATTGTTAATCCCCCTTTTCATTCAGTCTTTGTAAGAACAAACTGTAATTAATAATGTATTTTGTTCCCACCTGTATATAAGGCACTTGCTTTTCTTCTACAATCATTCTCCTTAGAAAGGAATATGAAAGTCCTGTCTTGGTTGTCAACTCATTCAGTGAGAGAAGAACAGGACAGTCTGGTAATTCTGCAAGCTTCTGTTTACGCTTTTGTGCAGTCAAAGTTCTTTTTACCTGTACGGCTACTTTTTCCAAGTCTGTTTTCTTATTCATTACTTGCCACCTCGTCTGATGAAACTGCCGTATTTGCCATACTCAGTGCTTTTCGTAGAAGGAAATTGCTCATATAAGTTTTTCCGATTGCTCTGTTTTTCTCTTCTATGACTGGCTGAGAGTTTCTTTCATATGTTTTCTGTGCATCTGACTTCATAGCTTCTGCAATGATTTCTTTGTAACTTGGCTTGAAGAAGTCTGCATAAGCAGGGATTGCGCACAAGCGAGATAAGGCTGTTGCAGAGATTCTGTCTAAACCATTTTTGTTAAGTATAATGTTCCCTAATTTCCTTTTGGTGCTATTACTGTTACCATTAAAGCTTATCATCAACTCATACATTCTATTTGTTGCTAGTCTGTCGAGCTTTGTTGCTTCTTCCATTGTGTCGCTTACATCGAAAGACTGAATATCTTTAATTTCCTGTTTCAAGTCCTGTATCTTAGTGTCATTGTCTTCAAGTACTGTCTCAATACGGTTTATAAGCTGTTTCCTAAGCTTTAACACGTCTGTAGCATTTTTTCCTACTATCTGTCTAAATGCATTAATCTCGTTAGATGCTTGAATACATCCTTTGCTGTCATTCACTTTATTAATCAACGAATAGATTTCGTTATAAGCTTTGGTCACACGATTTAAGTAATCCTCTGTGCTTTCTACTTCCTTTTTGTGTGTACGTCTATATAAGCCCTCTGCGTATGTCATAAAAATATTCCTCCTTTTTCTCATGGCTCTGTAAAGCCATATTTTGCGATTTAAGCCATTTTTATTATTTATATATATCATCTTCACCCCAGTTGTCTAACTCACTGGTATCATCGTTCCATGACTCTGAATCACTTGTATTATTTACAATATTCAGCTTTATTTTCATTTCAGTGTCAGATTGTTCTTGTTCTTGTTTGAAAACTGTATAATCTTTACCGTAGGCGTGGTCAAGTATGTATGTATTTGCTCGTAGCCTTGTTTCCGTATTAAATGCCTTTTCTGCAATTTCTATTACATTGTTCAGTGCTGTTAAACTATAAGCACTTAATTTACTGTCAAATTCTTTTTTCCTTTGTTTTGTTCCTCTTGAAAGAACAGGTCTTCCTCTTGGCATTGTTACACCTCCCTATATCTGTATTTATCATTTCTTTTTCTTTAGTAATATTGGTTCAGTTAAGAACATGCGTATTTTCAAGGTTTTTCGATTGTTCGACTGTTGTAAAACGGGACACAGATGTCCGAATATCATCCATATATAATTGATTTAGAAAAAGCCACAAATTCATCAATTACACCTGTATTTATTTGTATTTCTTTTGACTGCTTGACTCTGTAACATGCCTTTCTGGCACTGTCTTTGTTCGAATAATATCTTTCACATGCTTTCTTAAACAATTTAAAGTCGACCTCTACAAGTTCTTTGTTCATAATCGCAACTGTTAATGGTTGCCCGTTGTGTTCACGTAAATCATTGTATATAATTGCTATCATCTCTTTATAGATTGGTTGTGAATATGCGTCCCGTATCATTGTTTTTGAATCTTTGTTATTCCAGTAACGGTCGATAAAGTATGTCTTGTAATCTTTTCGGTAGCATATAAGTAAGGCATTGATTGAGTCTGGTGTTAAAAAGGTCTCCAATGTTCGTCCAACCTTTGCATACTTTAAGCCACGTACACTATAACAAAATTCAATTCGCAACAGTCCTTTGTCGGTTATGTTCTGTTCGATAGCTTTATCATAAATTTTAAAGCAAAATCGTAAGTTAGAAAGCTGACCTGTTTTGATGCTTTCTATTCGTTGTCCACTACATAAATTTTTGACAGCTTTGTATCTTTTTCCTATTTGTTCGCCACTACATGCAATAAACAGTTTTTCGTCTTTAATGAGTAAGACGTGTGACAGCAATTTTAACATTGGTGCTGTTTGTTCTTTTCTTGATAAAACTACTGTGCTGTTGACTTCACAGGCTTGTACCGTTATTTCAGTGCTTTCACCTTTAAAAAGATTCAGAACATTGTTTTTTATAAACTCTAAAACATTTTTTAACTGCTTATAGTCAGATACCCCAAATGGTATTGAATTGTTGTTTCTTATCATCTTAGGAAGGCATAGATGAAGTTTGTATCCATTTTTTACCGCAGCTAAATTTCCAAGCTCTTTCCCTGCTTGATTCTTGAATGCGTAATGATTTTGTTCCAATTTAACATCAGTGTTGATTGTAATATCCAACCCATCCAATCCTAAGGTGAACACATTTCTGTTGCCTTTTTTCAAGTTAACTGTTCCTCCTTTTTGTATTTAGAGTACAAAAAAGAACCCTATTGCATAAATGTCTGGCAAACAGATACAATAGGGTTCTTGTCAAAGGGATTCTTAAGGCTCTTTTAATGTGCTTAATTTAAACGTCACACACACTACAACGTACCTAACGGAAATCAGAATACCTTTGCCATATTGTACTGGATTCCATTCTTATATTATTTTTAGTGTTTTTTCTTAAATAAAACATATAAAACATATCTCTACCTCTTGTTTGTATACATATAAAAATAGATTAATATGAATGAAAATATTCATATTACTTACTATTGCTTATTGTGTTGTTTGTATGTCCTTCAAAAATTGTTTTGGAAAAACTAGAAGATAATCTAGTTAATTGAATATTGTATATATAACTAAATATTATTTAGTATATTAATATGCTATCATGAACAAAAAATGTTGTCAAGCGAACAAAAGAAAAAAATAAAAAAAATTTATATTCTTCTGTAAAGCCATATTTTGCGATTTAAGCCTTTATAATAATTATGCCATAAAGAGGTGCATAGACTATAGAAAACGTCTTATTTGCTTCTTTATGGCATTATATCTATTATATGATGAATGGATTACCCTTCCAGAGATAACTATAGCCTTTAGCAACTGTTAGTTGATGATAGCGGAAGAATGCGTCACCGTCAGTTAATTCTTGTTCTATTCCATTATCAAAAATATAAACATTATCTGGAAGTAACTCTAAATGATGTTTGTCTGTTTCTGTGTCATTCGGCAGTGAATACCAAACACTTATATATCCTTTTTCTCTTTTATAACGTTTATATAATGAATCGGGACATATCATATATAATGCGGTTATTATTTCTTGTTCTGTCATTTCGGTTGACATATCTCTAAATTTCATGTTTGCCCCTTTTTAATAAAAGCCTGCATTAATATGCAGGCAGTATGTGTTATGTTATTTTTCGAGTTTAAAATTTGCACTGTTAAAATAAAATCCATATCCATTAGATTCTATGTTTTGTTTTGGATTTTTTATATAACCAATATCTCCAAAATCAACAGTAATTGTATCCCATAAATTTAAATAGCCTTTGAGTGTTAAGAGTTGGTCAGTAATAGAAGAAGTTCTTGAAATAGCTAAATCTTCATAGGTAAGAGGGTCTGGTGTTGCTTGGCTGAGGTCAACATAAACTCGTAGGTCACGATTATTGTATTCAATACCAGTAATTTGTTCATTTTCTCCTACGGAACCTTGTGTTACTGTTTTTGCTTCTTCTACAAATTTGTTTATACGTTCTTCTTCGGTTGGACTATCGTCTTCTGTAGTAGTATCAGTGCTTTCTGGTGTTGAAGTAACAGTTTCAACCTTTTTCTTTGGTTTGCTTTCTTTTTTTGTTTCTGTTTGTGTAGGTGTAAACATTAATACCAACATGAAACTGAACAACAGTGTAATAACAGAAATTAGTAATCCTTTTGAATATTGTGGCTTTACAATCTTTTTTTGTATTTTGGTTGCAACACACAGTATTAAAAATATAATTCCTGCTAATAATGATAAGCTGAACAACAGTGTCGCTAATACGCTCATAATATGTCTCCTTTTTCCTGTATATTTACATCTATTTTAACTCGGAACGAGTTAAAAAGCAATGATACTAAAGAGAATATTATAAACTCTGTTTGAGGTGAACATATGAAATATTCAGAACGTATGCGAAATCTAAGAGAGGATAATGATTTGTCACAAAAACGAATAGCAGATATGTTAGGTGTGGCACAAACAACATATTCACAGTATGAACTGGAAAAGCGTCCAATGCCTATTGAATATCTGATTGCATTGTGCAAATTTTATAAGGTGTCTTCTGATTATATGTTAGGACTATCTGATAAGAAATAAGTTATACCATGTTGGAGCGTATAGCTTATTTTCGTTTATATGTTACAAATAATGAATGAACAAAAGTCTGTTTCTTCCTATTATATTGATAAACAAAAACAATCATTTAAACATACCAATATTGATAAGCTTAAATCGTTGCTTTTTACAGGTGTACTGAAAATTCTCCTTTCTATATCTTGTATGGTGTCACGATGGTGTCACGCATAATTTATAAGTGTTAAAATCCCTTGATTTTACAAGGCTGAGTAAATTTGTCCAGAGGGTTCGATTCCCCTCGGAGTCACTGATGAAGATCTGCAGAATGTTCTGTAGATCTTTTTTTTCTTTTTAATCTAAGTATGTAAGAGAAAAGGCTGAGGATAAGTTCTCGGTATATCACTAAAATACTCGAAGCAAATCTAATAAAATTTATTTATTAATATTATAGATGAAATCTATAAT
>ERZ827108.643-NODE-643-length-56748-cov-11.368105_pt1 | contig 56748 bp, 44 predicted proteins | sample MGYA00519921_ERZ827108 | MGnify/ENA primary metagenome ERZ827108 (study PRJEB31778, sample SAMEA3449258) | human gut metagenome | biome: human gut; feature: human-associated habitat; material: faeces | place: United Kingdom | collected 2010/2012 ...
AGCGTTGCTGCCTAGGCTAGCCCCTTGTCACACAAACTACCGAAGCCTCAAAAAAGGCCGTTTTAGGGGGGGTCGCTCCCTCCCGCGAGGGCCCCTAGGCCCCCCGCGCGACCGAACGCACGTCCTTATCGCGCGCCCTGGCCCCTTTCCGAGCGGCACACCCCCCTGAAACGGCCTTTTTTGTCCAGAAACTCCCCGATTCGATGTCGGGCGGTGTCCTTGCGGACCTCTTCGTCAATTAATGCTTGCAGCGTGCTGCTTCGTAAAGCTATGTGTTGGTTTGAGTTGCTTTACGGAGGAAAGGGCCGCCGTGATGACTACCGCATCATCTTCGATTCGACGATAGCGCGCATGATGGCCGTCCAGAAGGGCTTGGGTGTCGCGGGTTTTCGGCTAGGGAGCCGAAACGAGAAGCGCATCTTCCTTTGCAGCAGTCGCTCATCGGGGGAGCTTTTTTGGGTCGAATATCTCCCCAAATTCGAGAATAATGTGGAGTAAAATTGAATCGCCACGAACGTTATTTATACACCTGTTAACAAGTGTGAAAGCAAGTCGGCTCTTGCAGCCGCGCAGGCCGTTCTTCTCGTGAAGGGGTCGCATGGCGCTTGCATTCAAATCGGCTCAAATTTACCATGAACTGCTGACGCAAAGAATCGAACTGCCGCATCCAAGCGGCTTCGAACTGGGATATCCCCAGTTTTGGAAAGGATTTTTGAACGTGAAAACTCGTGTTACCGAACTCTTGGGCATTGAGGTGCCTATCATTCAGGGTGCCATGGCACGCATCGCGGACGCGAGCCTTGCGGGCGCGGTCAGCGAAGCGGGCGGCCTTGGCATCATCGCCTGCGGAGGTGCGCCGCTCGATTGGGTGCGCGACCAGGTGGAAGCTGCGCGCAAGATCACGTCGAAGCCGCTTGGCGCGAACGTGATGCTCATGGACCCCAATGCCGCCGAGCTCGCGAAGCTGCTCGTCGACCTGGAGATCGACGTGGTCACCACGGGCGCCGGCAGCCCTGCGAACTATATGGAGATGTGGAAGGCTGCGGGCATCAAGGTCATCCCCGTCGTTGCGTCGACCGCCCTCGCGGTCCGCATGGAGCGGCTCGGTGCCGATGCCGTCGTGGCGGAGGGCACCGAATCGGGCGGCCATGTGGGGGAACTCACCACGATGGCGCTCTTGCCTTCGGTGACTGACGCGGTGTCTATCCCCGTCATCGGCGCAGGCGGCATCGCCGACGGCCGCGGCATCGCTGCCGCGTTCGCACTTGGCGCCGAGGGCGTGCAGATGGGCACGCGCTTCCTCACGGTTGACGAGTGCACCGTGGCCGACGCGTACAAGGAGAAGATTCTCTCCGCGAAGGATTCCGACACGATCGTTACCGGCCGCGGGTCGGGTCATCCGGTGCGCTGCCTCAAGAACAAGTTCGCCCGCTCGGTGAAAAAGCTCGAGGGCGACCTCGCGAAGAACGGCGACGAGCTCGAGCGCATGTACGTGGGCTCGCTGCGCCGCGCCGTCGAGGGCGATGTGGACAACGGCACCATCATGTCCGGCCAGATCGCAGCCGTGGTGCATGATCGCAAGAGCGCGAAAGAAGTCATTTCCGAGCTTATGAGCGAGGCGGAAGCGCTTGGCGGGTGCACGCTCCAGCAGATGGCGGACGCGAATGCCGAACGCCGTCGCTTGGGCCTGTAGTCGATGTGGAGGAAGGTATCGATCGCATGAACCCCGTATTCCTGTTCTCCGGCCAAGGGTCGCAAAAGCCCGGCATGGGCGCCGACCTGATGGGCGTCCCCGAGGTGGCTTCGTCGTTCGAGTGCGCTTCTGACGTGCTCGGTTACGACCTCGCCGACCTGGTGGCAACGGCTTCCCCCGAAAAGCTCAACGACACGCGCTACGCGCAGCCTGCACTTTGCGTGCTCTCGGTCGGCATCGCGCGCGCCCTCATGGCTCGCGGCGTGGTGCCGGCAGCCGTGCTCGGCTTCTCGCTCGGTCAGGTGTCCGCGCTCGCCGTCTCCGGTATGCTCTCCGAAGAGGAAACCTACCGCTTCGTGAAGGCGCGTGCCGAGTTCATGGCCGAGGCCGCAAGCGCCCATGCGGGCGCCATGAGCGCGCTGCTCAAGGCCGACGATGAAGCTGTCCGTACTGCGTGCGAGTCGTGCGCCCAGGGCGACGTGCTCGTTCCAGCAAACTATAACAGCCCAGGTCAGATTGTCATTTCTGGCACGCCTGATGCCGTTGCGCGCGCAGAAGAGGCGTGGGCTGCCGAGGGCAAGCGCTTCGCGCGCCTTGCCACGTCGGGCGCCTTTCACAGCCCGCTTATGGCCGACGCGGCAGAAAAGCTCGCCGAGTACCTGGCGGGTGTTGAGTTTAGCGAGCCTGCCATCCCGCTTATCTGCAATGTCGACGCGTCGCCGCTTTCCGCCGCCTGCGCCCGCGAGCATCTCGCGGAGCACCTTACGCACCCGGTCCGCTTCCAGCAAAGCGTCGAGGCGCTCGAGGAACAGGGCCACACAACGTTTTGGGAAGTCGGCTTCGGCGGCGTCCTTGAGAACCTCGTCAAGCGAATCGACCGCAAGGCGTCGCGGGCCTGCGTGCAGGATTTGGCAAGCTTCGACGCAGCGCTCGAATCGCTTGCGCCCGACGCAAGCTAAAACACCCGTCCATTAGTTGGGAAGTGAGCAAAACCCATGACTGAACAGGTTAAACCCGAGCGCAAAGGAGCGCTCGTCACCGGATCGAGCCGCGGCATCGGCCGCGCGATCGCGCTTTCGCTCGCCGAGGCGGGCATGAACGTGTGCGTGAACTGCTCGAGCGAGAGAAGTCTTCCTGCCGCGCAGGAGCTCGCCGCGCAGATTTCGGCCACCTACGGCGTGAAGTCGCTCGCCCTTGTGGCGAACGTCGCGTCGGCGGAAGAGGCGCAGACGCTCGTGGAATCTGCGCACGTCGCTTTCGGGCGGCTCGACGTCCTCGTGAACAACGCGGGCATCACGCGCGACGGGCTTGTTGCGCGCATGAAGGAAGAAGACTTCGACGCGGTGATCGACGTGAACCTGAAGGGCACGTTCAACTGCTGCAAGGCCGCCACGAAGATCATGATGAAGCAGCGCTCGGGCCGCATCGTCAACATGTCGAGCGTCGTGGGCGTGTCGGGCAACGCCGGGCAGGCGAACTATGCGGCGTCGAAGGCGGGCGTGATCGGCATCACGAAGTCGCTTTCCCGCGAGCTTGCGCCGCGCAACGTCACGGTGAACGCCGTGGCGCCCGGGTTCATCGAGACCGACATGACCGACGCGCTTTCCGACAAGCAACGCGAGGCTATCTCCTCGCGCATCGCATGCGGGCGCCTCGGACAGCCCGAGGACGTGGCTAATCTCGTGAAATTCCTGGCCAGCGACGAGGCTGGCTACATTACCGGTCAGGTTATCTGCATCGACGGAGGTATGGCGCTATGAGCGAGGCAACCGTGAACACCAAGCGACCCGACGGATCGAACCGCGTCGTGATTACCGGCATGGGCGCAATCACGCCCGCAGGCGTCGGCGTGGAGGCGCTGTGGAAGGCGGTCATGGGCCGTGAATGCTGCATCCGCCCCATCGAGCGCTTCGACACGACCGACTACGAGGTCCACAATGCTGGCGAGATCTGCGGCTTCGATGCCACCGAGCACGGCCTCACGAAGAAGGAGTCGCGCCGCTTCGAGCGCTTCGTGCAGTACGCGATCGTCGCCTCCGACGAAGCGATCGCGCAGGCGGGCCTTTCCATGGAGGACGAGGACCCTTCGCGCGTGTCTGTCGTCTTCGGCAGCGGCATCGGCGGGATCGACGAGCTCGAGAGCGGGTTCAAGACGCTGTTCGAGAAGGGCCCTAAGCGTGTGAGCCCGCTGTTCGTACCCACGATGATCGGCAACATCGCCGCAGGCAACCTGGCGATTCGCTACGGCATGAAAGGCGAGTGCATCAACGTCGTCACCGCGTGCGCGACGGGCGCTCACTGCATCGGGCAGGCCGTGCGCGACATCCGCCACGGCTACACCGACGTGGCGCTTGCGGGCGGCGCGGAGGAAAGCGTGAACCCCATCTGCATCGCGGGCTTCGCGAACCTCGGCGCTCTTTCGCGTGAGGAGGACCCCCTGCGCGCTTCCCGTCCGTTCGACCTCAACCGCGAGGGCTTCGTCGCTGGCGAGGGCGCGGGTGCGGTTATCTTGGAGTCGCTCGAGCACGCTCTGGCGCGCGGCGCTAAACCCTTAGCGGAAATCACCGGCTTCGGCTCGACGGGCGATGCCTACCACATGACCGCCCCCGACCCTGAGGGCGAAGGCGTTGTTCGCGCGATGCGCATCGCGCTTGAGGAAGGTGGGTTCACCCCAGCTGACTTGGGGCATTTCAACGCGCATGGCACAGGTACGCACGCCAACGAGCTCACCGAGTCCAAGGCGCTGCGCGCACTGTGCGGCGAAGAGGCCGGCCTTAAGGTTCCCGTGTGCTCGGTCAAGGGCACGACGGGCCACACGCTCGGCGCGGCAGGCGCGGTCGAGGCGATCGTCACGGCGCTTTCCGTCGCGAACGATTGCGTGCCGCCGACGGCCGGCTTCGAAACACCCGACCCCGAGGCTCCCGCCAACGTGCTCGCCGAGCCGCTTGAGAACTACAAGCAGAAGGTGGCGCTGTCGAACTCGCTCGGCTTCGGCGGGCACAACGCGTGTCTTGCCATCTCGCCGTACGAGGTTGCGGCGGAATAGAGGCGCTCGCTGCTTGCGCATTTGAGAACCGCGAGCAGCGCTGTCTCGGGCTTGCGGCCCGCGCTTGCGAAAGAGAAAGGTTCTTCTTGATGGATATTCAGTTCCCTTGCGGTCGCGAGGGCATCGAGCGGGTGCTCCCGCATCGCGACCCCTTCGTGTGGATGACGCGCGTGGTGGAATGCACGCCGGGCGAGTCGATCACGGCCGAGCTCGATGTCGACCCCGACCTGCCGCTGTTTCGCGGCCACTTCCCGACGCACCCGGTGCTGCCGGGCGTCATCATCATGGAGGCGCTCGCGCAGGCGGCATCGTTTTGCGCGCTCGTCGACCGCGCGGACGAGGGAGTGCTCGGCTTCTTCGCGGGCATCGACAAGGCGAAATTTCGCAACCAGGTGCTGCCTGGCGACGTGCTCACGCTCTCGGCGAGAATCGTGAAGTCTTCGAGCCGCATGGTCGTGGCCGACGTCGAAGCGCGCGTCGGGGATAAGGTTTGCGCCACGGCGACGCAGAAATACGTGCTTGCACGTTCCGAGGAATAATCCCATTTCCAGGGAAAACAGGTAGTCAAAGAGGGTTGGCATGAAGATCGCAAAGCAAGGGTATGTGACGTTTAACGCAGACGGGGCGTTTGCTCCCGCAGCCTCGGCGTCTGAGCAGGGTCAGGCGTCGGCGCCTGAGGCGGGCGTGGCGTATCGCCTCTCGCGGATTGCCGAGGAGGCGGCGGCCGAGGGCGCGCTCGCCCCGAACGCCGTCGACGCGGCCGATTCGTCGGGATACAATGTCGTTCCCTCGGGCGACGCGAGTGCGTATTCTCCGGTCGACGCTAAGGAAGACGAAGATGCCCGCCCTCGCGTGCTGCTCATGTCGCGCGGCCGCATGGCCAGGCAATATGTGCAGGCTGCTACCGACGCCGGCTTCTCGGTGTGGCTGCCCTTTACCACCGACAAGCGCTTCGAGCCCTATCTGCGCCAGGCGGCGGGCACGGTGTGTCTGGGCGAGAAGTACTCTGACGCCCTGTTCTGCAACGCCCATGCCGTGCTCGATGCGGCCAAGGAATGCGGCGCGGGCACGGTGCTCCTGTGCGATGAGTCGCAGCCGCTCGGCGAGGTCGACGGCTTCCTTTCGCGTGCCATTTCGCGCGGCGTGAACGTCTTCCGCCCGCTGAAGAACGACACCCCGGCGCTCGGCTGGGTGCTGTGCACCACGGAGAAGGCGGCGCCCGCGGTCGACAAGTGGCGCGCATGCCCCCATTGCGGGCTGAAGTTTGCCGAGGAAAGCCTCGCCGCCTCGCACTACGTGTGCCCGACGTGCGGCGGCTATTTCCGCATGACCTCCGACGAGCGCATCGCCGATTTGCTCGACTCCGGCAGCTTCGAGGAATGGGACGCCCATATGCCCGAGCCCGACCCGCTCGAGTTCCCGGGTTACACCGAGAAGCTGGCGGCGCTGCGCGAGAAAACGGGGCTTGACGAGGGCATCCGCACCGGTGCAGGCCGTATTGCCGGCATCCGCACGGCGTTCGCGGTTATGGAGTCCACCTTCCTCATGGGGTCGATGGGCACGGCTGTCGGCGAGAAGATGGCGCGCCTCGTGCGCCGCGCGGCCGACGAAGGGCTGCCGGTCGTGGCGTTTACTGCCTCGGGCGGCGCGCGCATGCAAGAGGGCTTGGCGTCGCTCATGCAGATGGCGAAGGTGTCCTGTGCTCTTTCCCGCCTGGCCGAGTGCGGTCTGCCTTACATCTCGGTCATCACCGATCCGACGACGGGCGGCGTCACCGCATCGTTTGCCATGCAAGGCGACATCATCCTCGCGGAGCCCCATGCGCTTATCGGCTTCGCGGGCCAGCGCGTGATTCGCGACACCATAAAGCAAGAGCTCCCCAAGGGCTTCCAAACTGCCGAGTTCGCGCTCTCACACGGGCTCATCGACGCCGTCGTATCGCGCTCCGATTTGCGCGCGACGCTTGCGCAGCTGCTCGCGCTCCATTACGCGACGCGCGTGCAGGGCGAGCCGGTTGCGGGCGAGGAGCGCATGATCGTCACGTACGATTCGGTGAGGTCGAACCTCGAGCACGGCACTGACACCTACAACAAGGTGACGTACGGCCTGCTCCCCGTTGACGAGGGGCTGCTGCGCGAAGACGAGGAAGACGACTCGCTTCCCCTGTCGCTCGCCGAGACCGTCTTCGGATGGTTCGGGGGCAAGACGAGGCAGCTCGAGCGCGAGGCGGATCGCCGTCGCGCCGCTGCCGACGCGCATGCGGGCAACATCTCGGACGAGAAGATCGCCGCGTGCGCGCCCACCGCGGGAGCCCCTGCCGCCGAGCCCGCTGCCGATGCCGATGCGCAGGCCGCCGCGGGCGCGCAAACCTCGAGCGCATGGGAAAGCGTGCAGCTCGCGCGCAACGTGCACAGGCCCACATCGCGCTACTACATCGACCGCATTGTTGACGGGTTCATCGAGCTCCACGGCGACCGCGGGTTCGGCGACGACGGCGCGATTGTCGCGGGCGTCGGCTGGATCGGCAACCAGGCGGTCACGGTGATCGCCGAGGAAAAGGGCTGCGATCTGAAAGACCGCATCAAGCGCAACTTCGGGTGCCCGCAGCCGGAGGGGTACCGCAAGAGCCTGCGCCTCATGCGCGAGGCGGAGAAGTTCGGGCGCCCCATCGTGTGCTTCGTCGACACGCAGGGTGCGTTCTGTGGCATGGAGGCAGAAGAGCGCGGGCAGGGCAACGCCATCGCAGACAACCTGCTCGCCATGGCGGGCATGAAGGTTCCTATCGTAAGCGTGCTTCTGGGCGAGGGCGGCTCGGGCGGTGCGCTCGCGCTCGCCGTTGCGAACCGCGTCGCCATGCAGGAGCACGCGGTGTACTCCGTGCTGTCGCCCGAGGGCTTCGCGTCCATCTTGTGGAAGGACCGCACGCGTGCCCCCGAGGCCGCTGCCGTCATGAAGATGAGCGCCGCCGAGGCGCACGGCATGGGGATCGTGGACGACGTGCTCTCCGAAGGGCCCGCACCTGCGCACGAGAACCCCGATGCAGCGGTCGACGTGGTGCGCGACTACGTGCGCCACGAGCTTGCCGAGCTGGCAAGCGTTCCCGCCGATGACCTGGTAGAACAGCGTCGCGTTCGCTTCGAGGCGTTCTAAGGGGAATTCAGTTTCGCCGAGCGTTCAGCAGATGTGCGCTCGGCGGCATTCGGTCAGCGCGCGCGGCCGATGACTCGTTTGGCAGTTCGGTTTTAAGATCTTGTAACAAAACTATTCGGGAAAACGAACGGTTATCAAGCGAATGCCGAAAGAAAAAACCCTTCGTTCTAGCGAATAGTTTTCTGGCTTCCAATCTCCTCGATTGCCGCTCTCACAACAGGGTCGTCCAACCTATCGATGAGCTTGCGGTAGATGCGCTCGCGGATCCAGGGTTCGGTGGAAAGCGCGATGGCGTCTTCGGTGGGCACCCATTTCACACCACTGTTCTCATCGGGCTTTATGCGGATAGGCTCGTCGGGGGAGGCCACAGCGAGATACGTCACGTTCAAATGCAGGTGCGACCCGACGTACTTCCCGCGCTTCTCGTGCCCGTCGACGGTGAGCACTTCGAGCGAGTAGATGTTCCCCGCGGGAAGCGTCACCATGCGCGCGTGCGACACGCCCGTTTCCTCCTGAAGCTCGCGCAGCGCGACGGCAGCAAGGTCGCGATCCCCGTCGGCATGGCCCCCAATCCACGACCACGAGCCGTAGATGTTGTGGAACACGAGCAGCGTTTGCGCGCAATCGGGGCTCACGACCCAGATGGAGCACGCCATATGCGCGAGCGCCTCGCGGGAAAAAGCGTTCTCGCACGTGCCGAGCACTGAGAGAATCACCTGCTTGTCGATTTCTTCCTGCTCGTTTGCCGGCTCGTATGCCGCGATGTCGTCTTCGATCGCCATGTTGTCCCTGCCTTTCCCTCCGTCTGATTGTAGCGCCGCACGGCCCCTTCGCGCGTCTGACTTTCTCTTCCGCCCGCGCGCTGCCTGAGTGCGCTCATCTTCGCAGGGCGCCGCTGCCCATTCCCGCGCGCTCGCCGCCCTTCTCTGCCAGGGCCCGCCGCTCCGCTCGTGCGCCCGTCGTTGCAAGCGGCGGGGGCGTGCGTTTGCGCTTGCATCGCCGTGCTACACTAGTGTTTACGAAAAAAGGAGTCATGTGATTTCGGAACGCGAAATAGCTGCCAATTGCAATTCACGCACGTTCGCCCGCGCCGAGCGGATAGCCGCGAGCGACCGCAACATCTTGACGAAGCGCGTGCGCTATGAGGTGGGGGAAACGGTGCTGTCTGCCCAGGTCGCAAGCTCAAGCGGGTGGGATGACCACTATCGTGCGTCCGTCTATCTGTCGCCCGACGAGGAAACGGTCGAGGACTGGTCGTGCACCTGCCCGGCGGTGGTGGAATACGACGGGCTGTGCAAGCACTGCGCGGCGCTCGCGCTCTCCTTCTCCCGCGCGCCCGAGAAGTTCATGGGCTACACGCCGAAACGCCGTGTGGCGACGTCGGCCTGCATCACCGAGCTCATGCGCCGCGGCGAGCAGTTCGCCGACGACAGCGACATGGAAGGCTCGATCGACCTCGAGTGCACGCTCACGTACGGCTACCGTCTGTGGTCGGCGAGCTTCAAGGTGGCAAGCCCTACGTCTTCCTACGTCATGAAGAGCATCTCCGACTTCGTGTCGCGCATGCGTGCAGGCGAGCGCTTCTCCTATGGGAAGAAGCTCGCCTTCACGCACACGCCGGCGCTCCTTACCGAGCACGGCCGTCGCGTGGCGGAGTTCCTCGACCGCGCTGTCTCCCTGCGCGAGCGGAGCGTGCAGACCACCCGCTGGGGTATCGCCTCGACGCCTGGCGTCGGTCGCGACATCAGCCTCTCGGAAGTGGAGGTTGTCGAGCTGCTCGACGCGCTCGACGGGGGTTCGTTCACCATCCGCGGCACCGATATCGGCACACGCTCGGTCACCGAGACGCGCATCGTTCACGCAGACCCCGAGGTCAAGGTGTCGCTCGAGAAATCCACCGAGGACGGTTACTGCATCGAGCGCGGCTCCGACGTCGTGCTTGCCGCGCAGGGCCGTCGCTTGTACCTGTGGATGAGCGACGTCGTGTACCGCTGCTCGCCAGAGCTTGCTCGCTGTGCCGACTTCTTGCGCATGGTCTACGAAGGCTCCGATGTGCGCCTGTTTATCTCGAAGGAGGACATGCCGCTCTTCTGCTCCGCCGTGTTACCCCAGGTGGAGAAGGTGCTGCACATGGACATGCCGCCTGAGGTGGAGCGCTTCCGCCCCGTACCCGGCGAAATCTCCTTCTACTTTGACAAGGTCCGCGCGGGCGTTCGCGTGGAGGCGGTGGCGACCTACGGCGACTTCCGCTACGTCTTGGCCGGCGAGGAGGCCCACCTCATCGATGCTTCGGGTGCCGCCGCCGTGTCCACGCCCGTCCGCCGCGCACGTGCCGCGTCCGCCGCGCGCGGGATTGCCCTCACAAGCAAGACCGAAAGTGCCGAAGAGCCGGGACCCTTGCGCGATGCGCGCCTCGAAGCGCGGGCGACGACGCTTGTCGAGCGCTACTTCGGTCTGGGGGACCCGATCATCCCGAACGCCGACGACGATGCGGTGGGCAACCTGCTCTTCGGCGGCCTGCCCGAGTTTCGCGCGCTTGGCGAGGTCTTCACCACGCCCGCCTTCGACCGCCTCATCCGCGACGGCAAGCCGCGCATCTCCATGGGGGTGTCGCTTGCGGGCAACCTGATCGATCTCACGGTGAGCGCGGGCGACTTGGAATCCGACGAGCTTGCCGCGCTGCTGTCGAGCTACCGCAAGCGCAAGCACTATCACAGGCTCAAGGGCGGTGCGTATCTCTCGCTCGAGGATATGGACTTGGCAGAGCTCGATCGCATCGCGTCTGACCTGGGAATCTCTCTGAAGGAACTCGCGAGCGGCAAGGTCGAGCTGCCGAGTTATCGCGCGTTTTACCTCGACGAGGAGAAAGACCTCGACCGCGATCGCTCCTTTAAGAGCTACGTGGACAACTTCCGCTCGGTTGACGAGCAGAGCTACACGCCGCCCGCCCAGCTCTCGAGCGTGCTGCGCCCCTATCAGGAGGAAGGCTTCCGCTGGCTTTCCGCGCGCTGCGATGCGGGGTTCGGCGGCATCCTCGCCGACGAGATGGGCCTGGGCAAGTCGCTGCAGCTCATCTCGCTTCTGCTCGCCCGTCGCGATGAGGCACGCCGCGTGGGACCGAGCCTTATCGTGTGCCCGGCGTCGCTCGTGTACAACTGGCTGCAGGAATTCGCCCGCTTCGCGCCCGAGCTCACGGTTCGCGCCGTCGCGGGTCCGAAGGCCGAGCGTCGTCGCATCAGGGCGCTCTCGCTTCCCGCGCCCGACGGCTCTGCCGCCACCGACCCGTGCGACGTGCTTGTGACCTCCTACGACCTGCTTCGCATCGACATCCACGACTGGGTGGGGGAGCGCTTCTTCCTGTGCGCGCTCGACGAGGCGCAATACGTGAAGAACCCGGCGGCGCTTGTCACGCGCGCGGTGAAGCGCGTCGAGGCGGAACACCGTTTCGCGCTCACGGGCACCCCGATGGAGAATCGTCTCTCCGAGCTTTGGAGCATCTTCGATTTCCTGATGCCAGGGCTGCTCGGACCCTATGCGCGCTTCCGCGAGCGCTTCGAGCTGCCAATCGTCGGCGGCGACGAGGACATCGCGCGCAGGTTGCAGGCGCTCGTGGGCCCGTTCATGCTGCGCCGCTTGAAGACGCAGGTGCTTTCTGACTTACCCGAGAAACTCGAAAGCGTGGTGTACGCGCCCATGACCGGCGAGCAGCTGAAGCTGTATTCCGCGCATGAGCAGCGCCTTCGCGAGGAACTCACGCGTCAGAAGAGCGACAAGGCTGCCAAGGACGGTGGGCGCAAAAGCGGCATGTCGGATGCGGAGTTCAACAAGAGCAAGGTGCAGATCTTGGCCGAGCTCACGCGCCTGCGCCAGCTGTGCTGCGACCCGCGTCTGCTTTACGAGAACTATAAAGGTCCTGCGGCAAAGCTCGACGCGATTTGCGACTTGGTGGACTCTGCGATGGGCGGCGGCGAGAAGGCGCTCGTGTTCTCCCAGTTCACAAGCTTTCTGTCGCTAATTGCCGACAAACTCGACGCGGCGGGTGTGCGCTATTTCACGATCACGGGCGCAACGCCTAAGGAGGAGCGGCTCGAGCTGGTGAACCGTTTCAACGCCGACGATACGCCGGTGTTCCTGATTTCGCTTAAGGCGGGCGGCACGGGACTCAACCTCACGGGCGCGTCGGTCGTCATCCATGCCGACCCCTGGTGGAACGCGGCGGCGCAGGATCAGGCGACCGACCGTGCGCACCGCATCGGGCAGACGCACGTGGTGAGCGTCGAGCGCGTGATCGCGAAGGGAACGATTGAGGAGCGCATCCTCGCACTTCAGGAGGCTAAAAGCGACCTGGCTGACCAGGTCGTCGGCGCGTCTGGCGTATCACTTGCCTCGCTTTCCCGCGACGATTTGGTCGACCTGCTGAGCCCGGTGGAGTAGAAGTGGCCGAGGGGGCGCGTCGGTCTCTTTACATTCGGGATAGGCGGCTGAAGTCGGCGGTCTCGTCGATTACGGCGATGCCTGCGTCGCGGAATGCGGCTGCGGCGATGCCCCATCCGGGCACGAGCGTGCCCGAAAACGTGCCGTCGTAGACTTCCCCCGATCCGCATGAGGGGCTCTTCGCCTTGAGGATGGCCAGCTCACAGCCTGCTTCCTTCGCACGTGCAAGCTCGGCCTGCGCGCCGCGGGCGTAAGCGGCCGTGCGGTCGGCTCCGCTCGCGTCGAGAATTGTCCAAGAGCGCTCGTTTGCTGCGCGAGCCTTGCTGTCGCGCGATGCAGAGTCGCTGCGGCCATGTTCCGTCTCGCCTGAGCGCCCGTTGCTCTCGCGATGGGGTTCGCTTGCAAGGAAGCTCGGCGTACCGTCGTCCGCTGCGGGCGCCTCGACGCTGCCTATCCACGGGGCGCGCACGATTTCGCAGGGGGTGCGCGGCGTGGGAAGGCCGCCTGCCACTTCGGGGCAGACGGGCACAAGCTCGTGTCCGTCTGCGGCAAGCTCCTGCACGCGCGCGCAGGGCTTTGAGCGCCCGTCATAACGGCACGCCTCACCCAAAAGGCACGCGCTCACAGCAATTCTCATGCAAATCCCCCCACATGCATAAACTCGGGCTGGCGAGCCTCGGGGGCCCCGAAGAGCTCCAGGGCACCGAGGGGAACCCCAGGAGCCAGAGGGTCCCAGGAATCCCCAGGGTCCCAAGAGACCCGCCGCCCCACTTCTTCATGAAGCCAAGTATATCCCCTTCAACCGCCAGCCCGTCGCGTTCTTTTCAGCTTGCACCTTTTCCCTCGCGCCCTTTACGCGCTAACGGGGAAGAGCTTGCCGCTCACCATGACATACACGTTTTCGTCCGTCGCGAAATGAGAGGGGATTGCGTAGGCAAATATGCAGGTCACATGGCTGTTTGCAGGAGCGCTATAGATTGATCCAACGTAATCGTCGGCTCGCGATGGCGCCGCTACCTCTTCGACGAGTTCGTAGGATGTGCGCGAGATGCGAGACACGCTGCCCTCATCGCTGATTACCACGAGGGCGGCAAGGTTTTCACATCCGCCGACGAAGTCTTCGTCGGCGCCGCCGGTGTTCTCGACATCGACCGTGATTGTTGCGAAGGTGAACCCGTCCGTGGCAAGTGTTCCGTCGTCGTTGAACGCCATGCCAAAGCGTTGCTTGAGCCATTTGTCGGCATAAGACGAATCGCCTCCAAATCCGCTCAAGTAAGCGAACTCGCTCTTTGCTCGGCCGAGCGGCGGTTCGTTTCCGAACACGACGGTCGGTGCATGAACGACAACGGAGTCGCAGTCGATAAGGGACACATGTGGGTTGCCGTACTTATCACTTGACATGGCGATTGTTTGCGCTGCAACTGAGTCATTGGCTCCCATTATTTCCAATTCGCCCGAGCTTTTGCCTATAGGTTCAGTCTCGTCGACCAAGCTCACATCTTCATCGACGCTGTTCGGCATCAACGTTCTCGCGAACTCGTTGGCTGTTTCGTCACTGCTGGGGAAGGGGTCGCTGGTGGTGGAAGCAATCTCGCCATATACCGATGCGAGCGAGTAGGTCCCGTCGGCGTTTTCGACAGGGATGACAGCATGCGTTTTGACCAGGTTCGCGTCGACAATGCGGCTTGTAATCTCGGAGGTCATATCGAAGTAAGTTGAGTTGTCGGCATAGCGAGGTTCTACGCGGAACATCGCTTCATGTAGCGTGATGACTTGGGTTGATGTGCTTCCGTCTTCGAAAGTGGCCGTTACGGTGAGCGCGGCGCCGTCGAAAAGCGATAAGGGGTCACTTTCAGCATCCGGGTTGAACAGGCCGAAGCACGTCGTGCCATCTGCGATGCCAGGTGCGTCTGCAAGTGCAAGGTCGATTACCGATCCGTAACGCTTTAACAGGGCGGCTTGGATTTCCTGGTTGCTTCGCGGCTCCTCACCGTTCAGGTCTCTGCCTTCCTCGGCGTCCCATTTTACGACGATTACCGAGTCGCTGCTCGAAAGTGTACCGTCGAGTCCGCGAAAACGATCGTCCCAATTGACGGCGCGATTGAAGGCGACCGGGTCGCTGGTCTGGGAAATCGTCGTGACGTCTTGTCGGTACAGCTCGCCCGCCGATATGCTCGCCTGCACACGGGAGATGCCTTCGCCTTCTACGGTGAACGTGCATCCAGTGAAGTACCCTTCGGCTTCGCCAGTTTGCGTCCATTGGGAGTGCGTTCGGTCGAAGACAATCTGCCCGTCTTCGGTAGGGAGGATGGTCCCGCCATCGCTCGCCCAGGCGCGAACGGTGAAGCCGCGAGCGGCTGCCTGTGTTGCTGACTGCGGCGAAGGGATGGCTCCTCCCGCTATCGAGGCAGCGTATCCGACGCCGCCGACGATCAGCACTCCCGCCACGAAGCAGGCGGCAATTGCATACGGCTTGTGCGGCTTGCGGAATCGTGTCTTGCGTCCCGAGCGCGTGGTCTGCTCCTTCGCGCGGGCGAGCGTCGCGGCGACGAGTTCCTCACTGGGCTCTATGCTTTTCATGAGTTCGGCGTAGCGAGTGAAAAAGTCGTGTTCGTTCATTGCGTGTCCTCCAGTTCGATGCGCAGTGCTTTGCGGGCACGATGTAGGTGGGAGCGTACGGTGGCGGGTGCGTCTCCGATGATTCTGGCGATCTCGGTTGTTGAGTATCCTTCGTAGTAGAACAAGTGCACCACGGCTCGTTGTTTCGGCGACAGCGCCGCAAGTGCACGTTCGAGCATTACGTCCTGCGCTGCCGTTCCGCTTTCCGATTCAAATTGCTGCAGCGAGTCTGACGCTGCCTTGGCTTCCGCAGCGGGGCTTTCGAGCGGTTCGGCCAAACGATTTTCTCGTTGCCGCAGGATGTCATTCGAACAGTTGATTGCCACGCGAATGAGCCATGCCTTTTCATAATCGGCGTCGGTGAAAGGGCCGCTGTGAAGGTGTCGTTTCAGGAATGTGTTCTGGAACACATCGCTTGCGTCGTGCGCGTTGCCGCAATACGCAAGCGCAATGCGGTAGACTATGGCACCCCAAGTCTCGATCGTCTGCTCAAGGGTATGGCTTTCTGTCCTTTTCAACTGTCTCCTTCCCCTGTTCTTTGATGATAGCCGCATAGGGCGCCACGGCTTTATATTGTTTCGTTTTCGACCGGTCTCACCTCTAACACGTTTCGGGCCAGCGATATGTTGCACGGGGAGAGAATCTTGCTTGAACTCTCCATATCTCCCGTATTCCTCAAAGGCTACAATGGAGGGCGACACAAAACGGCGCCTGAGCGAGGCGCCCTGTAGAAAGGCAGATCATGTTCGACGGAATGAAGTCCCCTGGTCGCAACGACGAGTGCTGGTGCGGCAGCGGGAAGAAATACAAGAAGTGCCACCTCAACCTGGACGAGCGTTTGCAGGAGCTCTATGAGCAGGGCGAAGAGGTTCCCCATCGCTCGCTTCTGAAGACCGCTGCCGATATCGAGGGCATCAAGAAGTCGGCCGCCATCAACATCGGCGTGCTCGATTACGTGGCCGAGCACATCAAAGCGGGCGTGAACACCGCCGAGATCGACAAGTGGATCTACGACTACACCATCGAGCACGGCGGCACGCCGGCCGACCTCAACTTCGAGGGGTACCCCAACAGCGTGTGCACGTCCATCAACGAAGTCGTCTGCCACGGTATCCCCTCCGAGGACGACGTGCTCAAAGAGGGCGACATCGTGAACGTGGACTGCTCCACGATTCTTGACGGCTACTTCTCCGATTCCTCGCGCATGTTCATGATCGGCGAGGTCGACGAGGAGAAGCAGAAGCTCGTGCGCGTCACCAAGGAGGCGCTCGAGGCGGGCTTGGCTGCGGTGAAACCGTGGGGGCACTTGGGCGATGTGGGCGCTGCGGTCTCCGCGCACGCACATGCGAACGGCTTCTCGGTCGTCGAGGAGTTTGGCGGCCACGGTATCGGCCTCGAGTTCCACGAGGACCCGTTCGTGAGCCACGTTGCGGAAGCGGGAACGGGCCCGGTGCTCGTGCCGGGCATGTGCTTCACCATCGAGCCGATGATCAACGCGGGGGAGCACGACATCGACATGTCCGACCCCAACGGCTGGACTATCCGCACAGCGGATGGTAAGCCTTCGGCGCAGTGGGAAGTGCAGCTTGTGGTGACCGATGACGGCTACGAGCTTCTGTCGTGGTAAAACGCCAGGTAGCAACCGTTATTTTATGAAAGGTAAAATATTTAGAAATTTATCTTGCACTGCAGGTTGTTTTGCCCTAATATATCAACTTGCGCCACGGTGGGTGTGGCCTAGTTGGTTAGGGCGCCAGATTGTGGCTCTGGAGGTCGAGGGTTCGAATCCCTTCACCCACCCCAGCGCGCGCAGTATCTTTGACATATGCACTTTGGACCGTTAGCTTAGTTGGTAGAGCAGGGGACTCTTAATCCCAAGGTCCGGGGTTCGAGTCCCCGACGGTCCACCATTTCAAAGATGCACTTTCACATATGTTTTCTTGGACCGTTAGCTTAGTTGGTAGAGCAGGGGACTCTTAATCCCAAGGTCCGGGGTTCGAGTCCCCGACGGTCCACCATCTCGAAATCAAGCCCCAGCAATGGGGCTTTTTCTTTGCCGTTATGTCGTGGCTCTCGAACAACTATCGTCGATTTTGTACACGGCCTTGCTCGGATCCCTTCCCATGTGCTCCAGGGCTCGCCGCCACACCAGCGGGCATACGGGCGGGAAGGGAAACCCCTTTCCGCGCGCCCGGGACTCGCCGAGCAATCTTGCCTTTGCTATATCGCTCGTTCCTGCGAGCACAGAAACCAGGTACCATGAAATTTGTACGCGCACGCAAGAAGGAGGAGCCCATGGAAGCCGGCGAAAAGCGCTATCTCGAATTGCTTTCCCGATCGTTTCCCACCATCGCCGAGGCATCTGCCGAGGTCATCAACTTGTCGGCGATCTTGAATCTCCCTAAATCGACGGAATTCTTCGCCTCCGACATCCATGGCGAGTTCGAAGCCTTCTCGCATATCCTGCGCAACGGCTCAGGCTCGATCCGCCTGAAGGTCGACGACGTGTTCGGCGACACGCTCTCCGACGCCGAGAAGCGCGCGCTCGCCACGCTTATCTATTACCCGCGCGAGAAGGCGAAGCTTGCGTTATCGCAGGTGGAAGACGAGTACGCATGGTACGCCGTCACGGTACCGCGCCTCGTCGCGGTCTGCAAGCGCGCCGCTCGCAAGTACACGCACTCCAAAATCCGCCGCGCCGTGCCAAGCGAGTTCGCCTACATCGTCGAGGAGCTTCTGACCGAAGATCGCCATGGCGTCGACAAGGAAGCCTACTATAGCGCCATCATTGATGCGGCGGTGCGCACAGGCCGCGGCATCGCGCTCATCGAAGCGCTCTCGACCATGATCCAGCGTCTCGCGGTAGACCAGCTGCACATCATTGGTGACATTTACGACCGCGGCCCTGCGCCGCACACTATCATGGACACGCTCATGGCGTACCATTCCGTGGACATCCAATGGGGAAACCATGACATCGTGTGGATGGGCGCCTCGCTCGGGCAGCGTGGCTGCATCGCGCACGTGGTGCGCAACTGCGCCCGCTACGGCAACCTCTCCATCTTGGAAGACGCCTACGGCATCAACATTCTGCCGCTTGCGACGTTCGCGCTCGACGCCTACGCCGACGACCCGTGCGTCGGCTTTGCGCTCAAGGGCAATCCCAATCTTCCCCCCTCCGAGCTCGAGATGAACGTGAAGATTCAAAAGGCGATGGCGATCATCCAGTTCAAGGTAGAAGGCCAGCTCATCGACGAGAACCCGGCTTTCGGCCTCGACGACCGCAAGCTTTTGGACAAGATCGACTACGCGCGTGGCACGGTGATGCTTGACGGCACCGAATACGAGCTCACCGACAAGGTGTTCCCGACCATCGACCCGAAGGACCCCTACGCCCTCACGCCCGCCGAGCAAGACGTGATGGAGCGCCTCGTCTCCGCCTTCACTGGATGCGAGAAGCTCCGTCGCCATATGCAGTTCTTCCTGGAGGCGGGAAGCCTGTACAAGGTTCACAACGGCAATCTGCTTTTCCACGCTTGCGTGCCGCTCAATGCCGACGGCTCTCTCAAAGAAGTCGACGTCTACGGCAAGACGTACAAGGGCCGTGCGCTCTACGACGTGATGGAGCGCCACGTGCGCGCTGCGTTCTTCAGCCGTGACGAGGAAGAGCGCCGCCGCGGGCGCGACATGCTGTGGTATCTGTGGCTCGGGCAGGGCAGCCCGTTGTTCGCAAAGAGCAAGATGGCCACCTTCGAGCTTTATCTCATCGCTGACAAGGCCGCCCGCAAGGAAGTGAAGAACCCCTTCTACACCTTGATCGACGACGAGGCCGTGGTCTCGAACATCTTCCGCGATTTCGGGCTTGACCCCGAAACCTCCCACATCATCTGCGGGCATGTGCCCGTGAAGGTGAAGGACGGCGAAGATCCTGTGAAATGCGGCGGCAAGGTCATCATGATCGACGGCGGGTTCTCGAAGGCCTACCAGCCGACCACGGGAATCGCCGGCTATACGCTCATCTCTAACTCTTACGGGTTCATCCTGGCGGCACATGAGCCTTTGGAATCGGCTCAGGCCGCGATAGAGAAGGAAATCGATATCCACTCGTCCCGACATATGGTGGAGCAGGTGAAGAAGCGCACGCTCATGGGGGACACCGACGAGGGACAGCAGATGAAACGCGAGATCGCAGATCTTGAGCGGCTGCTCAAGGCGTATCGCACGGGAGAGATACCAAGACAAGAGCAAAAAGGTGAATGAAACCGCTATGAGCCATATAGCTGAAAGCTACCTCGACAACGCGGCGACCACGCCTACGCGTTCCGAGGTCATCGAGCGCATGAACGAGGTGATGCGCGACGCATGGGGAAACCCCTCGTCGGTTCATGCCGTGGGAATGCGCGCGAAGGAAGTCCTCGAAGAGAGCCGTGCTGTTATTGCAGGCGCGCTCGGGGTCGATTCTGGCGAGGTGTACTTTACTTCGGGTGCTACCGAATCGAACAACCTTGCCGTCCGCGGCGTGTGCTCGGCGCGACGCGACAACCCTGCCAAGATCATCACCTCGACGCTTGAGCATGCGTCGGTCACGCGAAGCGTGCGCGGTATGCGCCGTGAAAAGGACTGGCCAGTTACCTACATCGATGCTATCGATGGCAAGCTCGACCTGGGGCAACTGCGCGATGCTCTCACGGAAAGCCCCACATCGCTCATCACTATCATGAACGTGCAGAACGAAGTGGGCTACATCTTCCCCTCGGCGGAGATCGGCCGCATGCGCGACGAGCTCGCCCCCGACGCGCTCTACCACGTCGATGCCACCCAAGCGTTCGGCAAGCTCTCCCCGAAACCGCGCGAGTGGCACGCCGAGCTGGCGTCTGTCGCCTCGCACAAGATCGGCGGGCCGCGCGGTATCGGCGCGCTGTACGTGCGTGACGGTGTGAAGATGCACACAAACGCATTCGGCGGCGGGCAGGAGCGCGGGCTTCGCTCAGGCACAGAGCCGGTGTTCCTTGCTGCCGGTTTCGCGCGTGCCGTCGAGTTGGCGCAGGCCGAGCATGAGGAAACCCTCGCGCATGTGCGCGCACTGAGCGCGCAGATTCGCGCTGAGCTCGCGCGCCTTGTTCCCGATGCCATCGTGAACTCGCCCGAGGACGCGTCGCCCTTCATCGTGAGCGTGAGCGTACCTGGGCTGCGCAACGCGAAGTCGGTCGCATACCTGAGCGATCGCGGCGTCTATGCATCGCGTGCATCGGCGTGCGAGTCGAACCACGAGCATGTGGCGGCGGGCACGTGGCGCAAGAAGCACCCGCTATCGCTCCAAGCGGCGGGCATCCCGCTCTCGCGGGGCAACACGACGCTGCGCGTGAGCTTCTCAGGCGCGACGACGCCTGACGACGTCGATCGCTTCGTTGCGACGCTTGCGGAATGCAATGCGGAGCTTGGGAGCCGTAAATAACAGGCGACCCCCTTTGCGTTCGGCGAAAGGCAGACTGCTGTACTTGACGAAAGGCGTGCGGGACTTTTTGCTATAGTATCTCGCAATACGTTCCCGTGTTTCCATCTCGACCGATAGGGGAGGGCATGAAGAAGTTCCTGGGAGAGTTCAAAGAGTTCATCAACCGCGGCTGCATCTTCGAAAGGGAAGGTGTAGCCGCGCTCGTTTTGCCTCGGTTTACAGGTCGAGCTTTTCGATGACGCTCTTGAGCACCTCGGCGGATGCGCGCAGGCGTGCCTGCTCGTCATCGGAGAAAGGCGCGGGAACCTTGTATTCGATGCCTTCGGCTCCAACAACGGCGGGCATCGAAAGCGCGATGTCGGAAATGCCGTATTCGCCTTCCATCAGGTTCGATACGGGAAGAATGGGCTTCTCGTCGCGCACGATGGCCTCACAGATGCGCTTCACGGACATGGCAATGCCGTAATAGGTGGCGTGCTTCTTCTCGATGATCTCGTACGCCGAGTTCTTCACGTCGTTCTCGATTTTTGCCATGGTCTCGGCGCTGTGCTCGCGCCCGCGCAGGCGGCTGAAGACGTCAATCGGGATGCCTGAGACGTTCGCAAGGCTCCAGATGGCGATCTCGGAGTCGCCGTGTTCGCCGACGATGCGTGCGTGGACATTGCGCGGGTCAACTCCGAGATGCTCGCCGAGCACATACTTGAAGCGCGCGGTGTCGAGCACCGTTCCCGACCCGATGACGCGGTTCGCCGGCAGCCCTGAGAGTTTGAGCGCTACGTAAGTGAGGATATCGACCGGGTTCGACACGACGAGCAGGATGCCGTCGAACCCGCTATGCGTGATTTGCGGCACGATCGACTTGAAGATGCCCACGTTCTTGCTGACCAGGTCGAGACGCGTCTCGCCGGGCCTTTGGTTTGCGCCTGCTGTGATGATCACGATGCCGGCGTCGGCGATGTCGGCATAGTCGCCCGCGTAGATGTTCGCCGGCGATGCGAGCGGCATGCCGTGTGCGATGTCGAGCGCCTCGCCCTCGGCGCGGTCGCGGTCGACATCGATTAGTACCATCTCAGAGAACAGCCCGCTTTGCATCAGCGCGAACGCGGATGCAGATCCTACGAACCCGCATCCCACGATGCCAACTTTACGGAAATTGACGGGGCGTGTACCCGTTTCGATGCCGTTTGCCATGAGCCGTTCTCCTTCGTTGATTTTCGTTTTGCTATTGTGCCACAAAACGACTGACTACCTAGGGTTGCTCGGCGCAAAACCCATCTAGAGCTCTACGGGAACCCATTTCTCATGGTTGCAAATCCAAGCCTGCGGTTCCTCCACGCTGAAGAACGTGAGCGTGGGGTCGTTCGGCCCGTCGTAGGTCTCGCCAAGCCCGCTCAAATGCGCGAAGCCGGCGTAGCGGATGTCGTCGTTGACCTTGTCTTCGAGTCCCGCGCGTCCGCGGAGGATAAGCCAACCGTGTCCAGGCCACCATGCCGTCGCCTCGAACTTCGGGTTCGCGACGAGTTCGTCCCACACGTCCTTGGTCGTCGCGGTGCAAAACCAGATCTTGCCGTCCTGCTCGGCGGCGAAGCTGAAGGGACGCACGTGCGGCTGGTCGTTTACGCTCGTGGCGAGATACCACGCGGGCACGGCGCTTAAGTACTGCAGGATCTTCTCGTTTCCAGTCATGGGGGTTCCTTTCTTAAGCGATAGGGTACGAAATAATCTGCGGGGATGGATGCAAGTCCGCCCCGACAGTCTTACAGAAGGATGTTCACCGCGATTACGCACGCTAGAAGGACGGTGACGAGCGCGCAGGCTATGCCGTCGCGAGGGGCGAGGCTTAGCGGATGGAGCCTCGTTCGCCCTTCCTTGCCGTGGTAGCAGCGCGCCTCCATTGCCGCAGAAAGCGTCTCTGCATGGCGAAAAACGCTGGTGAACAGGGGGGTCATAAGCGATGAGAGCATCTGTACGCCGCGCAGAGGGCTTGTCTTGAGCCCCGCGCCGCGCGCGAGCTGCGCTTCGCGAATGTTCGAGAACTCGGTTGCGAACTGGGGCATGAAGCGCAGGGCGATGCCCATGATCATGCCGATCTCGTGCGCCGGCACGCCGATGCGCGCGAAGGGGGACAGCAACCGCTCAAAGGCCTCCGTCAAATCGAGCGTCATCGTGGTAAGCGTGACGAGGCTCATCCCCGCCATCATGAGCAAAAGCCGGCAGGCGATTAAAAGGCAAGTGAAGACACCCTGCTCGCTAACGCGGATGAACGCCCACTCGAAGTAGACGGGGCCGCCCTGCACGACGAACAGGTTCATGATCGACGCGATCACGACGATGAACATGAGCGGGGCGAGCGATCGGAGCGCTTTGCCTGCGGGAATGCGGGCAAGCGCATAGGCCCCCACCACGAACAGCGCCACGGGAATAAGCGCGAGAAAGGATCTCGCGTTCAAGGTGATCACGATGAACGCGCACCCGAGCAAAAGCTTCGCGCGCGCGTCGAGCTTGTGGACGGGGCTTGTTCCCGGTACATAGCTTCCGAAAGAGAATCCGCGCATCATAAGAGACCTCGCAGATAGGAGACGATTGAGTCTTCGGTGGCAAGCTCCTCGTGCGGTACGGCAAGCCCGCCTTCGCGCAGAAGGTTCGCGAAATGCTCGGGCGAGGTGGTCGCAAGTCCCACCGAGGTCAACTCCGCCGTGCGGGTGAACACCTCGGCGGGTGTCCCCTCCATGAGAAGCTTCCCCTCGCTCATCACGGCGACGCGGTCGCAGAGATTCGCGAGGTCGTCCATATTATGGGACACCATCACCACGGTGAGCCCCTCCTCATGCAGGCGGGCGACCATGTCAAGAAAGGATTTCCGCGCTTTCGGGTCGAGGCCTGCTGCGGGCTCATCGAGCACGAGCACCTCAGGCTCCATGGCGAGCACGCCCGCAAACGCCACGCGGCGCTGCTGGCCGCCCGAGAGCTCGAAGGGGCTGCGCGCGGCGATTTCCTTAGGATTAAGCCCTACGGTGCGCAGGGACCGCTCGACCCGCTTGGAGACCTCCTCTTCCGAAAGCCCCAGGTTGCGCGGCCCGAAGGCGACGTCTTCTGCCACGGTTGCCGCGAAAAGCTGGTTTTCCGGGTATTGGAACACCACGCCGACGCGCCCGCGCACGTCGTTGGCGGCGCCCTTTTCCGCAATGTCGCGCCCGAAGGCGACGACGCGGCCGTTTGTGGGGTGCAGAATGCCGTTCATGTGTTGGATGAGGGTGGACTTGCCCGATCCGGTGTGCCCTGCAATGCCCAAGAACTCGCCTTTGCGCACCTTGAGGGAAACGTTGTCGAGCGCCCAGAGCGCCTCGGGGGAGTTTCCCCATTTCGCCTGTTTAGGGGCAGGTTTTTTGCCTGCTTTGCGCTGTCGGCGTGCCTCGGCGGCGTCGTAGGTGAACGATACGTTTTCCAGCCAGATGAGCACATCGCCGTCCGTGGACGCTGTAGAAGAAGCGGGGAACTTGGCACAGTCGGTCGCTCCCGCGGCTGTGTTTGCTTTGGGTGGAAAAGGCGACGCGGACGCCTTCTCAGTGAGCGTTTTTCCTCCCGATGAGCCCTGGGGCGCTGCATTCTCGTGCGCACTGCTCGCGGCAGCTGCGTGCGAGGCGAAAACAGAAAACACGCTTTCTGCGAGAGCCTCTTCGGTCACGGCGGCGATCACGGACACCCCTGCTCGGCGCAGCGCCTGGGAAAGCTCGGCTGCGAAGGGGACCTCCAGATTGAGGGCCGAAAGCGCATCGACGTCGATAAGCACTTCCTCGGGCGTGCCGACGCGCGCCACCTTCCCCCCGTCGAGAACGATGACGCGGTCGGCGAGGGCTGCCTCCTCCATGAAGTGGGTGATCATGACGACGGTCATGCCCTGATCGTTGAGCGAGCGCACGACGCGCATGAGGCCCTTGCGGCCCCGGGGGTCGAGCATCGCGGAGGCCTCATCCAAGATGAGGATCTCCGGGTTCATCGCAAGGGCGCCGGCGATGGCGACGCGCTGCTTCTGCCCGCCGGATAGCGCATGCGTCTCATGTTTCTCGAAGCCCGAAAGACCGACGTCTTGGAGGCGTTGGGCCACGCGTTCGCGCAGCTCGGCGGTGGGAACTCCCAGATTCTCGGGGCCGAATGCCACGTCGTCTTCCACAATCGACGCGACGAGCTGGTCGTCCGGGTTTTGAAAGACCATGCCGGCGCTTTGGCGAATCGCGTAGGTGTGCTGGCTTGCGGAGGTGTCCATGCCGCATACCTCCACCCGCCCTTTATCGGGAACGAGCAGCGCGTTCAGATGCTTCGCGAGCGTGGATTTCCCCGACCCGTTGCCGCCGAGCACGCATACGAACTCGCCGCGCGCGATGCGCACGCTTGCGCCCGAGAGCGCAAGCGTCTCGCCGTCGTAGGTGAACGAGACGTCGCTTACGCGGATGATGGGGGGCTCGGTGCCCTGCGGGGCAGAGTCTGCCGCGAAGTCTGCGGGCAGAGGGTTTTCAGTCATGGTTTAGCGGCCCTTCACCTGGTTTTTCTTCGGCGTGATGAGATTTGAGATCGCCTTGTACACGATGAGCGTCAGAAGCGAGTTCAGCACGGTCTTGATCAGGTTGAAGGGCACGACGGCGGGAAGCAGAAGCGGCATGATGACGTCAACACTGCCGTACCAGAACGCTACGCCGATCGTGAGGTTCGTGATGATGGCGCCGACGGTCGCGCACACGACGCCCACGATAAGGCCGAGAACGGCGCCTTTCAGGGTGTGCTTCTTCTTGTAGATGAGCGCTGATGGGACGACGAAGAACAGCGTCGCACAGATGTTCATGAGCGACCCGACCCATTCACCCAGGATAAGGCCGTGAATCACCGCGGCAATGGAGCCGACGACGAAGCCCGCGCCCGGGCCGAAGGCAAAGCCGCAGACCATCGCGGGCATGAGCGAGGGATCGTAGGTGAGGAAGGGCGCGGCGGGCAGGAGGGGGATCTGGATGAAGGAGAACAGCGCGGCGATGGCGCACATGAGCGCCATGGTGACGAGTTGGCGTGTGCTCCAGCGGTTCGTGTTCTCGAGTTCGACCTGCTTGGTTGCTTGTGTGGCTGACATGACAGCCTCCTTCTCGCAAGGTGGGTTTCTGCGGGTCCGCTTCTCACCCTGCACAAAAAAGCGGGCCCGTATGAATTCTTTTACATACGGGCCCGCGAATACGCATTGTCGACACGCCTCGGCAATGCCATGGCGTGCTGCGATTCTCTGCCTCTTCCATCCGGACTGTAACCGTTGGTCCCGGATTCTCACCGGATCAGCCAAGCGAACGAAGCGCTGGGGGTGCCTCATCTGCTCGGGTCGCGGACTTCCAGTGTGGCTTAGCTGCCTTCTGGTTACCGCCAGTGGGGAATCTCACCCCGCCCTGAAACAGAATTCATCTAGCCCGTATTGTATGTGCGAAAGCGGCAGGCTTCAACCTCTCTGCGGAAAGTTTTTGGAAGAGGGAGGTGATAGGGTGATTTGAGGCTGGCGGCCCGCATGCCCCGTGTCGCGAAAACGGGGCATGCGAAGAAAAGACGCGCCCCTTTCCAACCTTAACTTGGATGAAACGCGCGGGAAACATGCATCGAGTATCTTTGGGAGGTCGATACGGGAGGCCGCGCGGAAAGCGTCTGCGCGAAGCCTCGCGGTATCGGCGAAATGCAACGCTGTTCGATTACGGCGTAACGCAAGAGCGCACGACGATGAACACCCTAAGGCGGCTCTGCGGCACGATGCCCCCAACCCACGTGTCGCACCCGCCGACTTCTTTTCTGTGCAGTTGCTGCACAGAAACGGGGCTTTTTCGTGCGATTTCCGACAGGTCTCGGGGTGCAGGCGTTGAAAGCCCGCTCGCTTACCTCCGCCGTCGGCGGGTTTTGTGCACATTGCCGATATTGCAACCTTGCGCTCTCCGGCATGCACTACATTGTTAAGGCTGTGTAAGGAGCGGTCTGCGTGAGGCGATATGCCTCGCGCTTGACACGCACGGGACCAAGACGAACTCCCGAAAGGGCGTTCGACAACATAGACGGGGTTGCACGTGGCGTTTACGTTCGTAGATTTCTTCACCCAAGCGATGGCTCAGCCCATCCTGTTCGTGATTTTGATCCTCGTCATCGGCGTGACCGCCGTTTCCGGCGCCACCGACGCGCCGAACGCCATCGCGACGGTAGTTTCCACGCGCTGTCTTACGCCGAATGCCGCGATCGCGCTCGCCGCAGTGTTCAACTTTGTCGGCTTGGTCGGCATGACGTTCATCTCCACCGCCGTCGCGAAGACGATGTTTGGGATGGTTGACTTTTCAGGAGACACGAATGCTGCGCTTTTAGCCCTGGTAGCAGCTATGATTGGCGCAATTGCATGGGGCATCGTTTGCTGGATTTTCGGTATCCCGTGCTCGAAATCCCACTCGCTTATCGCAGGCATCACTGGCGGTGCCATCGCGCTCAACGGTTGGGCGGGAGTGGTTCCCGTCGAATGGGCGAAAGTCATCTACGGCATGGTGTTCTCCCTGGTCGCTGGCTTCATCTTGGGATGGGTGTTCACCAAGGCGATCGAGGCGCTCTTCCGCAGTGTGAACCGCATCTATGCGAACCGCTTGTTCATCATCATTCAGGATCTGTGCGCTATCGCGCTGTCGTTTCTCCACGGTGCGCAAGACGGCCAGAAGTTCATGTCCATCGCCATGCTTGGCGTTGCCCTGTCTTTCGGCAGCTCGACGCCCGATTCGAGCGGCTTCCCGATGTGGATCATGATCGTGTGCTCGGCCGCCATCTCGCTCGGCACCGTCGTCGGTGGCAAGCGCATCATCAAATCCGTCGGTATGGACATGGTGAAGCTCGAGAAATACCAGGGTGTCGCCGCGAATTTCTCGACCACGTTCACGCTCCTGTTCGCAAGCCTGACGGGCATGCCCGTCTCCACGAGCCATTGCAATACGTCCGCCATCATGGGCGTGGGCGCCTCGAAATCGATCAAGCGAGTGAACTGGAGCATCGCGAAGAGCATGCTGCTTGCCTGGGTCATCACGTTCCCTGCATGCGGCGTTATAGGCTTCGTGCTGGCAAAGCTGTTCATGCTGTTCGCGTAGGCGAGCGCCTGCCTTTTGCCGCATGCTTGTCGATTGGCTGCATCGAAATCTTGCCTAGCAGGTGATCTTGCGGGCTTTCAGTTATCCCATTTCCCCACGTCAACGCGGGAGGCGTGCTCGTTGACGCAATCGCGCGCTGATTTGCGCCCCGGGAGCTTCGGTCTCGCTTTCGAGCGAGTCGGCCCCTTCCGTTATGCGGCGTTTTCGATGCGTGCTGCCCGCTTCTGCTCGCGTGCGGCGATCTTTGCGCGCTCCTTCGCGTAGGTGCGCTTCCTTGCGAAAAGATAGAGTGCGATCATTGTAGCGCCGGTGACGAACCAGGTCACAGGGTAGATGTTCAGCAACGCCTCGAAGCTGCCGAGCAGCGGGAACAGCGTGAACACATAGATGACGCGCAGCACGCACGAACCGATGATGACCACGACCGTTGGGAGGATGGACCAGCCCATGCCGCGCAGTGCGCCTGCCGTTATCTCGTAGGTGCTGGGAAGGCATTCGAGCAGTTCGACGTGCCAGAGCCTCGTGGTCGCGAAAACGAGGGCGCCCGCCTCGGTGGTAAAGATGCTCAGGCCCGTGTTTCCCAGGCTGACGAGCGCAACCGATACCGCAAAGGAAAGCCCAAGGGAGAGGCCCATCGACCAGGCGACGATCTTGTCGCAGCGTGAAAGGTTCCCTGCCGCGAAGTTCTGCCCGACAAAGGTGATGGCGGCCTGGGAAAACGCGTTGATGATGAAGTAGGTGTAATACTCGAAGTTGAGTGCAGCGGTCGAGCCCGCGATCGCATCGGTACCGAAGCTGTTGATTGACGTCTGAATGATGATGTTCGATACCGCGAACACAACGCCCTGCAAACCCGAGGGCACGCCGATATAGAGAATCTGGTGTAGGGCCCGCTTGTCGACGCGAAGCTCCCGCACGTTCAGGCGGAAGTCTTCCTCTTCGTGCATGAGCATCACGATTACGATCGCCGCGGCGAGTGCGTAGGCGGCAACGGTAGCGGCGGCGATACCCGCGGCGCCCAGGTGAAGGACTGACACGGCGAATATGTCGAGCACGGCGTTCACCACTGCGGAGATGGCGAGCGCATAGAGCGGACGCCGCGTGTCGCCCTTTGCACGCAGGATTGCCGAGCCGAAATTGAACACGAGGAAAAAGGCGACGCCGGCGAAATAGATTCGCAGGTAGCTAACCGATTCGGCGCGCGCTTCATCGGGGATCCCCACGCTGTCGACGAGGAAGCCTGCGATGGCGATGCCGATCACGGTTACCAACACGGCGGAGACAATTGCGATCACCGCGGTGGTGTGCACGGCGGTGCGGATCTTCGAGCGGTCGCCTTGTCCGATGCGTATGGCGATCGTCGCGTTCGTGCCGATCGAGACTCCTACGAAAAAGCTGATGAACAGTGCAGTGAGCGGAGCGACACCGCCGATTGCGGCGAGCTCGGTGGAGCCGAGAAGGCGTCCGGCGACGATGGCGTCGGTTGAGTTGAACAGCTGCTGAAAGATGCTTGAGAAGGCCAGCGGAATGGCGAAGAGGAAGAGCTTGCCCACAAGCGGACCATGCAGCATATCGATGCTGTTGCGGTTCGCCTTCTTCTCCACAGTGTTTTGCGACGACATTCGAAATCCCCCAGATACTTCGATCGTTTGTTTTTGGCGCGCCTGCATATTCGCATTATTTACGCAAATGCGCAGTCGCCGAATTTCCTTTCTACCGCGCTGAGGGAGGTTGTGCAAGGGAGAAGCGGCATGAACTTAAGCGAGCGGTACCTTTATGCTTGCGGGGATGATGACGTCGTAGCGCACCGCCTTGCCCGCGAGCGAATGGCTCGGCTTCACGCCTGCGAGATGTGGGCCCTTCGCAGGGCGCTTGACGACTACTTTGCGCGGGCCGGCGGAGATGGCTGCGGCGAGGAGCGCCCCTTCGTTTTGGCAGGGCGCTTCGAGGTGGTGGATGAGCTGGAACTTCTTCTTCACGGCGGCGCTCTTGCGGCGCTCGGGGAACATGGGATCAAGATAGATTACGTCGGGCGTGTCCCCAAGATGCGACATTGCCTCGATGCTATCTTCCTCGAAAAGCTCCATACGGCAGGCGATGTCGGCGAGATTGGGGTTGGCTTGTGCGCGGTTGAGCGCGTCGCGCACAAGGGCTGCGACGGTGGGGTCTGACTCGTACATGCTTACGCGGAACCCGGCAGCTGCCAGGAGAAACGAGTCCTCGCCAAGTCCCGCCGTGGCGTCGATCGCCCATGGCTCGGCGCAGTTTCGGACCTTCGCCGCGCGAACGAGCAGCTCGCTTGAGAGGCGGCCTTTCCGGATGCGGGGGAGCAGCTGCGAGAAATCGCCGCGAAGCACCATCCCGTCGCCGACAAGGGCAAGTCCTTGTTCGTCACGGCGAAGCGACGTGCCTCCAAGGGCGGCGGAAGCCTCGCCCTCGCCGTGCTGCGACGGCGCGATTGGCGAGGGGCCATTTGCCCCTTCCTGCTCTGCGTGTGTGCTCTGTTGCTCGACTTTTCTCATGTAATAGCATTCTAGCGCGTTTCGCTTGATGTCGGCGCTATCCGCGGGCGATGTGGCGGGGGTACCACTTTTGGAACCACGCGGTGAAGACGCCCATGAGCGCGGGAAGGACCGAGTTAATCGCGCCGACAAAGCTGGCCGCGTCCGTCTGCATGATGAAGTGCGTCCAGATGGGCGTGACCAGGTAGAGGATTCCCCACGCTGCAGTTAGGATGCGGTTCGTCCTCATGAAGATCGGGTTGCGCAGTGCCGCGTCGCCGTTGTAGCTGTTCTTGGAGTAATGCGCGGTCAGCGGTACCTTTGCGAAGCGGGAGAGCGTCCACATAAGCCCGAACAAAAGGTACGACGCCGGAATCACCAGGATGGGAGGGGCTCCTGCCAAAAGCGCGATGGAGCAGGCGCCGACCCCCAAGCCCGAGATCTGGTCGTAAAGGGTTGCCTTCGTTCGATGCATCAATACGGGTAGCAACACGCATACCGCCACGCTGACCAGGCTGCCCCAGAACCCGTCGATAGAGGCTACAATCCAGAAGACGATCCAAGGGGCGAGGAGCAGCATCATGTTGGTTTTCGGCTCGACCTCGTTCTTGCCGCGCGCCGCCGCGCCCGTGCTGCCCGCTGAGTCCGCGCCCGTGTTGCCTGCGCTGCCCGCCGCGCCTGCGTTCGCTGCCCCGAAGAACTCATCCCAGTGAATCATCAGGTCGAAGTCACCCTCGACAGAGTACATATGCCTCATGAGCGCCTCATCGCCGGCAACCTCGCCGCTGGCAATCGAGCGCCAAACGCTTAGAGGCGTGTTGATCTTCGTGGTGAAATCCGCGGCAAAGCCTGCGGCGGGTTCCTCCTCCACGTGGCTTCCTCCCTCGCCGAGAACGATGCGGTAGGTCTTGCGGATGTCGGTGTAGTTCATGTCGAGCACGACGTCGCGCCCCGGCCACGCTTCCTTGCGGTAGAGGGCAGCCATCTGACGTGTGAACACCAGGCTGGGATCTTCCTTCTCGCCGGACTTGCCGACTCCCCAGCTCGCGTCCGCCATCGCCTCGAAGACGTCGCGCGGGAACAGGTTCTGGTCAAGCTTGTCGCGGGTCTCCTCGCTGATGGCGCTGGATGTGAACTCCTCCCCGGCCTTTCTGACCCAGGAAAGGTACTCGTCGGTGCGCTCGGCCAGCTCGTTCACCCTGAAAAGCTCGCCCTGACCGCAGAAAAGCGCGGTGTAGCCGCCCTTCCCGCATAGTCGGTCGAACAGGTCGCTCACGCAGCTGTAGTTGCCCTTCGCGGTGTAGAAACCGCAGGTCGAAATCACCACCGTGCGCTTGCCGCTCATGTCGTAGCGCGATGGGTGCCCGCCGCTTTCCCCCTCCGCGCTCATGAAGGGAAGCGCCATGGGAAGCTGCCGATCGATCAGGTTCTTCAGCGGGCCGGGCAGCCCGAAGTAGTACAGCGGGAAGCTTCAGATGACGACGTCGGCCTGCAGGATCTTCTCGATAACCTCCTGCATGTCATCGTGGATGCAGCATTTCCCCGGCGTCTTGCTCCAGCAGGAGAAGCATCCCCGGCAGGGCTTGATGTCGAGCGCGCCGACGCTCAAGGCATCAACTGTGGGCGCTTGCCCGTGGGCGTCTTCTTCTTGGGCGGTGATGCCTTCTATGAAAGAGCTGGTCAAGCGCCAGGTATTGCTTTGCTTGCCCTTGGGGCTGCCGTTGATTGCCAGAATTCTCATTTCGCGCTCCTCAGTTCGGTGGCGCAGTGCTCGGCCCAGTCGATGTGCATTCGCAGGTTTCTTCTGCCGAAGTCGGCGGTTATCTTCCAGTACGGGCTTTGGTCCTCAAGGCCGAGCTTGCCTTCGAATTAGTCGATGATATACCGCAAATGGAATATTGGTAGCAGGTTGGGGTGGCTTTTGTGGCACGCCTCCTGCTTTTGGCGGCCTGAGCTCATTCCGTGGAAGACGGCGCAGCACATTAGCGCTAGAATTGGAGCAATTGACCCAAGGCCCAGGGCAAAGCTCTAAACCCAAACCCCAACCCCAAGCCTCGCCCCGAGGCCTGTGGGAAAACGAAACCAGAGGAGAGACGCGTGGCACAGGACTTCTTCGACCTGCTCTACAACGGCTATACCGGCGAGTACCAGCTTATGAGCTCGCTGTACCGCAACGGTCTCGATGCGCTGCGCCCGCCTGCCGACATGGGGATCGATGTGGTGTCGCTCAACCTCAAGCAGCAGCTCGAGCATCCCGACATGGCTCCCGAGACCTTCTTTTTCCAGGTGAAAACGGCGGTGACGAATGTGAGCGAGGCTGCCGACCGCCCCGGCGCGATCGCGACGGTGGAGTTCAAGCTCAAGCAAAGCGAAGTGGACCTGCTCGCCTGCTCGCGCGACCGCGCGCTGTTCTGCTACGTCTACAACTATGAGGCCGATTCGCTCACGGACGCGTTCGAAGCGCCGTTCATCTGCTTCTGGCTCGACGGTACTCTCCTCGAGAAGGTTCGCAGCGGCGGCGCGTTCTTTCGCAAAGAGGGCGAGCCTAAGCTGACGCTCGCCTGCCAGCTGCGCAAACCGAAGCACGAATACGGCCACTGGCACGCCGTGGTGGTGGACGAGAAGGGGAGCAAGGTCGACGGTGGCTATCTCGGCGTTGTCGGTGGCTCGGGATACCCGGCAGACGACGAGGCGGACCACTATAGCGTGGTCGGCTATCTCAAGTACGCGCGCAGCTGCTCGGGTGTCGCCGAGAAGTCGGACTCTCCGACGCAATAGAAGGGGAAATTTGCCCAGTTCGTGGCTTCTTGGGCGAAACGTGCCCGTGTGCTGTGCAAGGTGATAGCATGGTGAGCAGGATATGACGACGAAGGCGCCCGCGCGGCGCCTTTTTCAGGAGAGGAGGCCGCAAGGATATGTCGACGGGTGCGATCAAGCGACACTATGAGAAGGTGATCGCGGCATGTTGCTTCCTTATCTTGTTCACCAACGTCGGCCTGCCCTCCACCTCGTTTTCCGTGTTCCAGCCCTACCTGGTCGATCTGCCTGGCGTTGGCAACACCGGCGGCTCGATCATCATCTCGGTGCGCACGTTCATGTCGCTGATCGGCATGCTCGTGGTCGGGCGCTATTACGACCTGCTCAACTGCCGCGTCGGCGCGTTTCTCGCCTCGCTGTGCGTCTGTGCAGGCTTCTTTCTCTATTCGCAGAACACGGGAAGCTTCATCGGTTTGTGCGCAGGCTCGGTGTTCACGGGGCTTGGGTACGGTTTGGGCGGCATGATCGCTTCGACGATGCTGATCAACCGCTGGTTCCGCTCGAACGTCGCCACAGTGGCGGGCATCGCGGCGGTCGGGTCGGGGGTGGCTGCCGTCATCTTGCCGAACGTGACGGTTGCGCTCATCGGCACGTACTCGCTTTCCGCGGCATTCCTCTTCGAGTCGGCCCTCGCGCTTGTCCTCGGGGTGCTCGTCTTCCTGCTTCTGCGCAACTACCCGCGCGACCTGGGGCTTAAGCCTTACGAAGCGCCCGAGGGGAAGAAGGCGGGCAAGCCTGGCCGCGCCCGCGCCGCTCGTCGCAACCGCAACGTTCCCGAAAAGCTTGCGCCGCTCGTGCTGGTCGCGATGACGTTCGTCGGCTGTATCTCCGTCGGTGGCACGAGCTATCTGGCCGTGCTGTTCACCTCGGAAGGCTTTTCCGCCGAGGGTGCGGCGGCACTCGTGGCGCTGTGCGGTGGCTGCCTTACGGTTGCCAAGCTCGCAAGCGGGGTCGTGTTCGACCGCGTTGGGACGAAGCGCGGCTCGATGATCTTCTTCGCCCTGTTCATCGGTGGCACGTTGCTGCTCTGCCTGTCGGATATGGGAAACGTGGGGCTTGCGGGCGCCGGCGTGTTCCTCTACGGGTTGGGGCTCTCCCTCGGTACCGTGGGCATATCCGTCTGGTCGATCGAGCTCGCGCCGAAGGGGCGCGAGGCCAAGACGATCAAGAACTTCCAGCTCTGCTATGCGCTCGGCGGGTTCATCTTCACGTTCCTCCCCGGCTTTTTGGCAGAAGCGTTCGGAACCTATCTTGTTACGTACGTGATTTTGCTCGCGATGATCGCGTTCGCCGCCGTGGTCGTCGTGGGTGTGTACCTTTTGGGAGACCGTCGGGTTTCTGATAGCATACGTTCGTAACACGCAACGGTTCCACGACAAGGAGCGGCAATGACCGACGATCCGATCACCTCACCTGACGTGCAGCAGGCGCCGGCATCTCCGGTGAGCACGCGACCTGCGCCCATTACCGACGAGCAGCTCCGCGAGTTGATGCGCGACGAAGAGCCCTCGTTTTTCGAGCGCAACTCGGGGCGCGTGGTGACGCTTGCGCTGATCGCGGTAAACGTGGTGTGCTTCGTGGCGGAGATGCTCATCTCGGGCACGGGCCAGGACATCTCGATTCTCACGTTGGTCCAGATGGGTGCCATGTACGCGCCGATGGTGCAAGGCCCTGCCGGCCTGTACCGCTTCGTTGCGCCCATGTTTTTACACATGGACCTCATGCATCTTCTGTTCAATATGGTCGCGCTCTACAGCGTGGGCGAGCTTTTGGAACGCGTGCTTGGGCGCGGGAACTTCCTTTTGCTCTATTTCGTCGCGGGCATCACGGGCAACGTCGTCTCCTACGCGGTCGACATGGCGCAAGGTGGCGGGCTGTCTGTCTCCGCCGGTGCCTCGACAAGCGTGTTCGGCCTGTTCGTAGCCGTGGCGCTTCTGTGCGTCCTCGTTCGCGGTAACCGCGCGGTCTTCCGCGACTTTTCGAAGAGCATGCTCTCGATCATCGCGGTGAACGTCATCTACACGCTGCTTGTGCCGAACATCTCGATCAGCGGCCACCTGGGTGGTGCCATCGGCGGCGCGATTGCAATGCTGCTGCTTCCTGCGGCGAGCCTTCGCACCCCGCGTCCGGTCCGCGTTGTCGTGGCAGTGCTGTGGGTGGTGGCCGTCGCTGCCGTCCTCGTCTGGGGCGGCGTTTTCTAGAAAGCAATCGATGGGAATACGGCGTGCTGTGCGGGATGAGCCGCTTTTGCTTGATGTGCTACATGTGCAACAAAGATCGCACGATGCCGTCTTCAGCCTGGCGTGCCGAAGCTTCATCGATTGACCCTGTCGCTTTTGTGAACAGGGAAAACGCATGCGTGTTCCACACTTGCCAGTTGTAGTTGAGTGTGGTGGTGTCAAACGTCGATGGCTTGTGCAGAAGCGTGCACGGCATGCCGAACAACGCCGCCATCTCAAGCGACTCGCGCGAGAGTTCGCTCTCGTCGGTGATGCGCACGTGGGGGAGGAACTTTCCGCGCAGGTAAAAGCTTGCGAGCTGGATGCCGTAATCGTAGCTGGAAACCGCCTCGAAGATGTTCGCCGCGATGCGCTGTGTGGTTTCGCCCTTGTCGTAGCCAGGGAACATGCGGTTCACGTCGGTATTGTCGACCGGCCATAAGCGTTTGTGGATGTTCATAGAGAGCGTGTTGGCGGCGGGAATCACAAGGATGCTCTTTCCCCCGTTGAGCAGGCTCTCCCGCTCAAGTTCGCGAAGGCGTCCGACGAGGTTCGCCGCGATAGAAGGTTACGAATTTGTTTCGGTGTGCGCGCTGACTGGTGGGATAATTTGGCGCCTACGAGCGAGGGGTTGCGTCGGGGCATGTGATGGTTTGGCGCCTATGAGTTTGGCGTCGTGGCTCCGGAGCGCTTCGAGAGCATGCTTGGCGCCTGCGGGTTGTTGCCTTGCTGCTATGCGCGAAGGGACTCGAACGCGCCTTCGATGAGGGCTTGGCCTGCAGAGCCCATCGCGCAGGCGAGGGCTGCGAGCTCGTTTAAGGTGAGCGTGCCAGGGTGGCGCTCCACCTGGGCGTATTCCGATATCGGCAAATCGATAGCGTCCGCACATTGCTGTGTCGTTAGCCCCGATATCTCGCGTGCGCGCGTGAGCCAGTTTTTCACGCCGCCTCCCTTCCCGTGAATTTGGCGCTATTAAGTTTAACGGGTAACAAGGCCTCGTCAATCGAGGGAATATGCAAGTTTGGTAGCATTGTTGCGGCAATGGGAGGTGCGCGTGGGCGATACGACGGACAATGCGATCGGCAACAACATCAGGGCGGTGCGCGTTGATGCGGGGTTGACCCAAACCGAGTTTGCGAAGCGCCTCCAAGTTTCTCAGACCACAGTTTCGTCGTGGGAGACGGGCAGTTCGCAACCTCGTCGCAGCAACCTCTTCATCCTGCTCAGCGAATTTCCCGGCCTCACCCTTGAGGATATCAACAGCGAGAAGAACGGTTTTGCTCGCCGGTCTCTTCGCCGCTCGAGCGATTCGCAACCTGAGCAAGCGCCATTGCTCGGGCGCGTGGCTGCGGGAGCTCCGCGCGACGCGTTCCCTATCGAGGAATACGTCGCTGTGCCGCATTCGCTGCACGAGCGTTACCCGAACGCGTTTTTCCTGCGCGTGTCCGGCGAATCGATGAATCGTGTGCTGCCGAACGGCTGCCTAGCGCTCGTTGTGCCCGAGTCCGAGGTGGTCAATGGGCACGTGTATGTGTTCGGGACGGAGAGCGGCGACTTCACGGTGAAGCGTGCAAGCGTCACCGAGGACCGCATAACGCTCATGCCCGATTCTTATCTTCCCGGATACGAGCCGATCGAGTTCACTCGGAGCGGAGAGCGCCCCCTCCCGCGCGTGATCGGGCGGGTGGTGTGGTTCACCATGCCGGAGAGATTCCGCGTCTAACTTTCGCGGCCGGCGGGCTGGGACTTGTGCGTTTTTTCGTGAAATACCAGTTTAGAGGTGCGTGAAAGCAAGTCGCGTGAACCACGTGCCGCCAAACTTTCCCGCAAAGGTGCGACAGGCGCGTCTAGGCGGGGCGGGAGCGTCTTGGTGCGGCGGGTGCGCCTTCGCCGCCGCTGCGAAAACGGCCGCATGGCATCAGGAGAGTCAAGTTTGATGTGGGGGCGCGGTGGAAGTGGGCGCGCCGCGCGGCATCGCGCTTATACTTGGGGCATGGCTAACAACGATCAGGGATACGATCCGTTCGAGCCGGGCCATTCCACGCCCGAGTTCGAGCAGTTCGCACGCGAAAATCAAAAATATCGGAAGGCGAGTCACGCTCGCGGCGGCGCGTCCGCGCAAAAGCGCACGTCGTCTGCGGGCGCGCGCTCTCGCTCTGCCGTCGCGGGTAATGCCGGCTCTCGAACCGGCTCGCGCTCCGCCGGCTCTCGAAGCGGCTCGCCTCGCGCTGCGGCTTCTGCGGGTAGGGGAGGCTCGCCGTCCTCTGGCTCGGCGGGTAGGCACGCTTCGCGTGGCGCAGGCAAGACGCTACCGCAGACGCGTGCTGCCGACAGCCGCAAAACGGCAGGTCGAACGGCTGCCCCCATGCAGAAGGCGCCTTCGCGCTCTTCGCGGCCCATATCTTCGCAGCCTCCCCTGCAGGCGCCCGATCCTCAGCCCGTGCTCGCTCGTGCGCACAGCAAGGCGCACAACGTCGTAGGGGTTCTCGTCTGCGTGTTGCTGGCGATCGCACTCGAGGTGTTCGGCTACAACTTCCAGTTCTTCTACTCCATGACCTATCCCGATGCGGGAAGCTATCTCGTCAATGGCGCGCAGCCCTCGCAAGTGGGCACGATTACGCTCGATTCCTCATCGAGCTCGTTTGAGATCACGGGACTCAACTCCACGGTGCGCTCCATCCACTTCACGCCGGTGCTATCCGATGCCGTAGGCGCCGCGAAGGCGACTGACAGCAAGATCCAGGTTGTCATCTCGCTCGCCGACGAGGGCAACGCGAACTGCTACGCGAACCCTGCCGTATCGGTCGACCCCGCCGACCCCGCGACTACCTACATCTCGCTCGATCCCGCTGGCAAGTGCCATTCCATCAAGGTGAACATGACGAACCTTTCGGACATCGGCGCAGTTCAGGTGTCGGGTATCTCGCTCAATCAGAAGGTTCCGTTCGATTTCGACCCGCTGCGTGCGGTGTCGGTGCTCGCCATCCTGCTCGTGCTCTTCGCGCTGCGCCCCGCGTCGGGCCTCTACAGCCGCGTTCGCGACTCGCGCCTGACGAGCCACCGCATTCTGCTCGTCGCGCTCGTCGCCGTGCAGTGCGTGGCCGTGCTTGCGCTTGTGCTCTCCAACTCGCACTATGTGTCCTTGACGCAGACGCCGTCCTACGAGAACCAGTTCCAGTACCAAAAACTCGCCGTCGCGCTCACGCAGGGGCATCTGTATTTGAACGACGTGCCCTCCGATGCGCTGCAGGCGATGGCGAACCCCTACGACACGCAAGCGCGCGCGGCGCAGGGCGTGCCCTATCTTTGGGATCACGCTTACTTCCACGGGAAATACTACGTGTATTTTGGCATCCTGCCGTGCCTTGTGTTCTACGTACCTTGGCTGCTCGTGACGCACACGGGCTTTCCGACGTGGCTCGGCATCGCCATCTGCGACTGCGTCTATGCGGCGGGGCTTATGTACCTGCTCTCGGCGGTGTGCCGTCGCTGGTTCCCTCGCACATCGATCGGGGTGCTCGTGGTGCTCGACGTGATGCTGTTCGTTGCGGGCGGCGGCATCATCCTCGCGCGCACGCCGTCGATGTATTTCATGCCTGAAGCGATGTCGCTCGCACTCGTTTCGTGGGGCCTGGGGCTGTGGATTTCGGGTACCTCGCGCGGCTATATCGAGCGGGGGAAGATCGTGCTCGGCGCGCTGCTCATCGCGCTCACCATGGCCTCCCGCCCGCAGATGGTGCTCTCCGCGGTGCTCGGCCTCGTCCTTTTCTGGCCGTTTTTGCGCGACTCGAAGGGCGATCGTGGGGCTAGACGTGACGTCATGGGTGCCTTCAAGGTGGCGATGGTGCCGTTTGTGCTGGTCGCAGTTGCGGTGCTTGCCTACAACGCCGCGCGATTCGGCTCGCCGTTCGACTTCGGCGCGAACTACAACCTCACGACGAACGACATGACCCACCGAGGGTTCCACCTCGACCGCATTCCGTTCGGGCTCTACGCATACCTTTTCCAGCCGCCCGTGTTCGGTAGTCAGTTCCCGTTCCTGCGGCAGGCCTACCTCGACCCAGCGTACCAGGGCATCACCATCTACGAGCCCATGTTCGGCGGCTACTTCTTCCTGTACCCGATGACGCTGGCCATCTTGGGGATCGCCATCGGCCGCGTCCGCGCGCACTTAAAGGAGCAGCGCCTCATGCCGCTGTTCGTGGCGCTCGTGTGCGTGGCTTTCGCGCTGTGTATCTTCGATCTGCAGGGAGCGGGCATCCTCATGCGCTACGTGTGCGATTTCGGGTTGTTCTTCGCACTGGCGGGCGCGATTGTGTTCCTTGCGCTTCTGCAGGTCAAGAGTGAAAAGCGCCTCACGAAAGATTGGACGACGCAATTCTCTGCCATAGGCTCGCGCGGGGTTGCCACGGCGGCGGGCGAGGGTGCCGAAACCGTGTCGGTGTATCGCATCTCGCTGTACTTCATGTTTGCGACGCTTGTGCTCATGGTGATCATGAACGTGATGCTCTGGAATGTTTTCGGCATGTATTGATGTCGGCGCGCCCCCCGCTGTTCCTCGCTTGCCTTTGCCATTCGTGCGTTTTCTCTCTTGCATATACCCCTATAGGGTATATAATGTCGACTGAAAGATACCTCCAGGGGGTATGTGAAAGAAAGGAAAGGTTGCGATGGCGAAGGCTAACGGCAAGCGCTCGGTAGAGGATGCGGACAGGGTCTCGGCTGATGGCGAGCCCGCTGCTTGCGAGAGCAAGGGCGCGCGTGCGCAAAACTGCTGCTGCCACCATAAGTCAACGCCGCGGTCCGAGGAGCTCCAGCGCAACCTGCAGAAGCGCCTCAATCGCGCAATCGGTCAGCTCAACGGCGTGAAAGCCATGATCGACGACAACCGCTACTGCGGGGATGTCCTAACGCAGCTCGCCGCCGCGGAGTCTGCCGTGCACTCCATTTCCGCCATCCTTCTGCAAAATCACCTGGAAACCTGCGTCGTCGAGCAAATCGAGGCGGGTAACACCGCCATCATCGACGAGGCGATGCAGCTCATCAAGAAGTTCGCGAGGTAGAAGATGGCCCAAAAACAAACCTTCGACGTCTCGGGCATGACCTGTGCCGCCTGCTCCGCTCGCGTCGAGAAGACGACATCGGGCGTTGCCGGCGTCGAGCACGCTGTGGTGAACCTGCTGAAAAACTCGATGGAGGTGGAATACGACGGCAATCCCGCCACGCTCGCCGCGATCAGCGCGGCGGTCGAGAAGGCGGGCTACGGAGCTGTGCCCCGAGTCGAGGCCGCCGCAGCCGCAGGTGCCCCGAGCAGTCCTGCCTCCCCGTCCGCCGCGCGGGAAAACGCCGCCGCAAAGGAGGCGGCGCATGTGCGCATGCGGCTCATCGTGTCGTTCGTGTTCACCATCCCCTTGTTCTACTTATCCATGGGCCACATGTTCGGATGGCCCTTGCCCGCTTTTTTCCTGGGTCATGAGAACATGCTCACGTTCGCATTTACCCAGTTCCTGCTCTTGTTACCCGTGGTTTTCGTGAACTTCAAGTTCTTCCGCGTGGGTTTTAAGACGCTCTTCCACGGCTCGCCGAACATGGACTCGCTCATCGCGCTGGGCTCGACTGCCTCGACGGTCTACGGCATTGTTGCGATCTACCGTATCGGCTGGGGAATGGGACACGGCGAGGTCGATTTCGCGCACATGGCGGCGATGGATTTGTACTTCGAGTCGGCGGCGATGATCCTCACGCTGATCACGCTGGGCAAGTACTTTGAGGCGCGCGCGAAGGGCAAGACCACTGACGCGATTGCGCAGCTTATGGACCTCTCTCCGAAAACGGCGATTCGCCGCAACGTCGACGGTGCCGAGGAAGAAGTCCCTGTCGATCGGGTGCGACCGGGGGATATCCTCATCGTTCGCGCCGGTGCGGGCGTGCCTGTCGACGGAGTGGTGATTGAAGGCGAGGGCACGGTCGACGAGTCTGTCATCACGGGCGAAAGCGTACCGGTGGAAAAGGGCGTGGGAGCTGCGGTTACGGGCGCGACGGTGAACCGCACGGGATGGTTTGCCATGCGCGCCGAGCGCGTGGGCGCAGACACCGTGCTCGCGGGGATCGTGCGCATGGTCGACGAGGCGACAAGCTCTAAGGCGCCTATCGAAAAGCTCGCCGACAAGATTTCGGGCGTGTTCGTGCCTGTGGTCATCGCGATCGCGCTTTTCACCTTCATCATCTGGATGTTCGTCGGTGCGGGCGTGGCGACCGCTCTTTCCCACGCGATCAGCGTGCTCGTCATCTCGTGCCCTTGCGCTTTGGGGCTCGCCACCCCAACTGCCATCATGGTGGGGACAGGACGCGGTGCTGCGAACGGCATTCTCGTGAAGTCGGCAGAGGCGCTGCAGACCGCGTACGGCGTGAAGACTGTCGTGCTCGACAAGACAGGAACCATCACGAAGGGCGCGCCCGAGGTGTGCGAGGTGCTGGTTGCCGGCGGGCTGTTCGGTTCGTGCGGAACTCGCTTTGTGAGCGCAACCGGAGCCATCGACGAGCTGAAATGCAATGATGCGATAGCTGCCTTCCTTTCCCTTGCGTACTCCCTCGAGAAGCGCTCGGAGCACCCGCTTGCGCAGGCTATCGTGGCATATGCCGAGGCGCGCGGCGTCGCAGCTCAGAAAGTCGAGGCCTTCGAGCAAGTCCCCGGCGGCGGGCTTCGCGGTGCGGTCGCGGGGCGCACCTGCCTTGCCGGTAACGCGCGGCTCATGGAGGATGGCGGCGTCGACGTGGCTGCAGCGCGCGAGCAGGCGCAATGCCTTGCCGACGAGGGCAAGACGGTGCTCTACTTCGCGCTCGATGGTGAGCTTGCGGGCATTGTCGCGCTCGCTGATGAGCCCAAGCCTCGAAGCGCTGCAGCGCTTGCCGAGCTCTCACGCATGGGTATCCGTACCGTCATGCTCACGGGCGACAACGAGCGCACGGCGCACGCCATCCAAAAACGCGTCGGCACCGACGACGTCATTGCCGGCGTGTTGCCTCAGGGTAAGGAAGAGGTCATTCGCGACCTGCAGAAACAGGGAACGGTCGCCATGGTCGGCGACGGCGTGAACGACGCTCCCGCCTTGGCGCGCGCCGATGTGGGCATTGCCATCGGCGCAGGCACCGACATCGCCATCGACAGCGCCGACATCGTGCTCATGAAAAGCGACCTGGCCGATGTGCCTGCGGCGATCTCGCTTTCGCGCGCGACCATGCGCAATATCAAGCAGAACCTGTTCTGGGCGCTCATTTACAATGTGATCTGCATCCCCGTGGCGGCGGGCGTGCTCTCGTTCGCGGGCGTAACGTTAAACCCTATGATCGCCGCGGCGGCAATGTCGTGCAGCTCGGTGTGCGTGGTGTCGAACGCGCTTCGCCTTCGCGGATGGAAGCCTGTGGTGCTCGGCGAGGTGGCATCGGCGCTGGAACCCGATACCGCACCCGATGCCGCATCCGGGGTTGCGCTCGCAAGCGAGGCGGGTGTGCCCGCGATGGACGGGCCCTCTGCGGAAGACGGCGACGGGTCGTCTGTTTCCGCTGGTCATAGCGAAGAATTGCAAACCGTGAAACCGAAGGAGATCACCATGGAAAAGAAGCTGTCCGTCGAAGGAATGATGTGCCAGCATTGCGTCGCTCACGTGAAGAAGGCACTCGAGGGTATCGAGGGCGTTGAGGAAGCCGTGGTCGACCTCGATTCCAACAGCGCGACGGCGAAGCTTTCCGCCGACGTGGCCGACCAGGTGCTTGTCGACGCCATCGTCGATGCGGGATACGAAGCGAAGGTAGTCGAGTAGCAAGACGCCTCCTTCGTGGTCAAAAGAAAGAGTTGTGCGCTGTTGTTGGCTCGCTAAAGTGGCATTCACTCTGCAGTTACACCCCACATTACCAAAAATTGGGGTGTAACTGCGACAATTCTCGACTCTCACCTATTTGAATGAAGCAAACGAGCGCGCATAACTCGCTCAGTTGACCACGAACTTGCCCTACTGCTCCACGAGGCGTTGCGAGCACCTATCCACTGCGATTTTGAGGGCAAGCCACGCTCTCGCCTCCCTAATTCGCCAAAGCCCACCGGAAGGAACGAACCCATGGCTAAGACAGCCGAACCGAACACAACCCCCTCACCTGATGGGCGCCCGCTCGTTGCGCGAACGTCCCCTCTTGAGGATCGATGGGGAAGGCTCTCCATCGTGTTCGGCCAGGACGGCGTCGAGCTTCTTGCTGGCAAGAAAGTGCTCCTCTTCGGTTTGGGCGGTGTAGGCTCGAACTGCCTTGAGCCCCTCGCGCGCGGCGGTATCGGATCGTTTGTGCTGGTCGATTGCGACGTTGTGCAGCCTTCGAACGTGAACCGCCAGGCGGTTGCTTGGGAGAGTACCATCGGTCGACGCAAGACGGACGTCGCGCGCGAGATGGTGCGCGCTATCAACCCCGAGGCCCAGGTAGAAACGGTCGACGAGTTCGTCCTGACCGAGAACCTGCCTGCCTTCCTTGACGCGCACGGTGACGTCGACTTCGTGATCGACGCAATCGACACGGTCTCCGCGAAAATCGCCCTCGCGAAGCTGTGCGAGGATCGGGGCCTTTCGCTCGTGTGCTCAGCGGGTGCAGCGGATCGCTTCTTCCCCGAGCGCCTTTCGTTTGCGAACATCTACGACACGCACGATTGCGGGCTTTGCCGCATTTTGCGCAAAGAGGCACGCAAGCTCGGCATCAAACGCTGGACCATCCTGTATTCCGACGAGCCTTCTGCGCGCGAGCTTTTGGGCACCCCGCGCCTGCCCGAGCCCGAGCAAGTGTCCGGTGAGCGACGCCGGAAGCTTCCGCTCGGCACAACTTCCTGGATGCCTCCCATCATGGGACAAATGATCGCGGGCTATGTGATCTGCTCGCTTATGGGTTTGGAAAACGGCGGGCGATCGCTATGATGGAGGGGATTCCGCTCATCGACACGCACTGCCACCTGGACTTTGCGGGCAATGCGGTGGAACTTGCCGCAGCGTATGCCGCATGCGGCGGTGCGCTATCGGGAACCTGCGATCCGTGGGATTTCGAGCGCGTCCGCACGATGTTCGCCCCCTTTGCCCCGCGCGTGCGGGTTGGCTTGGGGCTTCATCCGTGGTGGGTTGCCGATGGCACTTGCGGGGAAGAGGAAGTCGCGCTGTTCGAGCGCTTGGCTCCCGTCGCGTCTCTTATCTCGGAAGTGGGGCTTGACTTTCAGCCGCGACGCGCCGATACGCGCGATGCACAAATCGAGGCGTTTGAGCGCGTCTGCGTTGCTGCCGCGCGCCCTTCAGCGGAGTTCCCGCGACGCATTATGTCCATCCACTCGTCGGCGGCAGCGGCCTGCGTGCTCGATGTGCTCGAACGCACGGGGTGTCTCGATGCTTGCATCTGTATTTTCCACTGGTTCTCCGGCTCGCAAGAGGAGCTGACTTGCGCAATCGATGTGGGCTGTCTCTTCTCCGTGAACGAGCGCATGCTCAAAACGAAGCGCGGACGTGCCTATGCGCGCGCAATTCCCAAAGATCGCCTGCTCATCGAGACCGACTTCCCGAGCAAACCCACCGCTATGACGATTCCCCAAGACGTCGTCCCGCGCCTCGAGCGTACGATGTCGCTGCTCGCTGCAGCTCGCGGTGACGATGAGCGCTCGCTGGCCTCGGCCATCGCAGCTGCAAGCAAGCGGCTTCTTCTCCCGTAGGGAGGCAATTCGAGGTTCAAAAGTTTTCCGTGGTATATTTAGCGAGGAAGCCATGGTAAACTTCTTGTGATTTGTTTGAATATCGAATAGTAAGCAGGTACGATACGTGAACGAACAGGCTGCGCAAATCGAGCAGGGCGTTGCGATTGAGCAGGCAAAACAAGAAAACTTTCGCCTGCGCCACGGCCTGTGGGCGGCGGGAGGCTTTCTCTTCTTCGCGCTGGGGATGGCGGGCGTGGTGCTGCCGATTCTGCCTACGACGCCGTTCATCCTGGTTGCCGCCTTCTGCTTTGCGCGCAGCTCCGATCGTCTCAACAGCTGGTTTAAAGGTACAAAGGTCTACAAGATGGTGCTCGAGGGCTATATGACCAAGCGCTCCATGACGCTGCGCGCGAAGCTCACCATCCTCGTGCCCGTTACCGTGCTTCTGGCTGTGGGCTTTGCCATGATGAGCAACGTTCCTGTTGGCCGTGCAATTGTTGCCGCCGTGTGGGTGGGGCATATCGTCTATTTCGGGTTTGTCGTGAAAACCGAGCGCTAGGACGCTGTCCCACGTCAGCTGGGACGGTTTCGAAAGCCGAAGCCCTCGCCCGAGATGATTTCGCTCCGGGTCAGAGCTCTTTGCGGCTTGCGCCCTTTTCGCCCATGCGCCAAGCGGCCCTTCGACCTTGCGGCCCCTTGCTGCCTTTCGCTGTAGAGGCGGCGCCCATCGCCGACCCCCCCTCCTCGTGCGGATGACGCTGGTCATTGCGTCTGCGCTCCTGTACTATAGGGCGGTTTGGTGATTCGATGGGGAAGGAAAGCGGCCGCGTGAGGCGAATGGGCGAAAGCGATCGTGCCACGATGGTGGGCTTTCTTGCGCTCGTGTTCTGGAGCATGATGTTCGGGTTTGTGCGCCTGACCTCGCAGGGTTTCGGCGTCTTGCTCGGCGGTGCGCTCATCTACACGCTTGGCGCGATCTCGCTGTTCATCGTTTTGCGCCCATCGCGGCCGAGCGCTTATTCCTTGAAGTACTTCCTAGTCAGCGGCGGGCTTTTCGTGTTCTACGAGGCCGCCATAAGCGCCTCGATCGGCCTTGCCGCCTCGTCCACGCAAACGGTCGAGCTCAGCATGGTGAACTATTTGTGGCCCTCACTAACCGTTCTTTTGAACTCCACGGCGATGCGCGGCGCGCGCGGATTCGCCCGTGCTCTGCCGGGTGCTGCGGTTGCGACGGTGGGCGTAATGCTCGCTATCGGGGGAGATGCCGGCCTTGACGCGGGCGTCGTCGCGGCGGATATCTCCTCGAATCCGCTTCCGTTCGCCCTGACGCTCGCGGCGGCGCTTGCCTGGGCGTCCTATTCCGTCGTCACGCCGCGTATCACCAACGGCAAGGATGCCACGCCCTATTTCATGATCGGCGTCGCGGCGGTGTTCTGGGTGATGTTCGCCACCTCGGGCGCGCCTGTTCCCCAAAGCATGCCGTCTATCGGGTCGATCCTGGCGCTTCTTGCCGCGATGGGCTCGATCGCCGCAGGGTATGCGTGCTGGAACCACGGACTGCTGTTCGGCAACGTGTCGCGCATGGCGCTAGCGTCGTACGCGGCGCCCTTTCTCTCGGTGGTGGCAAGCTCGATCATCTTGGGGCTCGCGCTGCCTGGGCTTTTCTGGGCAGGCGTCGCCTTCGTCGTTGCGGGTTCGTTGCTGAACCTGCTCATGGGCAAGCGCGCGGAGAGCCACGAAAAAGCCTAGTTCGGAAAGGGGACTCAGGACGCCTTTCGATAGAAGCGGCGTTTTCAAGCTGCTCGCAGCGCTGGCGGCCTTTGCTGCGTTGTCGAGCACATTCCCTTTGCGTCCTGACAGCTCGTTTTCTCACCGTTTGTCCGCTTTAATTCTGGTTTTGCGCGAATTTGCCGCTTTGTGCTGGTCTTTCGCACGTTCTTCCAATACCATCATGGTCGATTTGACCTTATCTTTACGGAGGAATCCCCCATGCATCCTTGCTCCGATGCCGAAGCGCTTGCTTTCGCCCAATCCGAACCTGCAGGAACCCGCACCGCCGCGCTCGTTCGCGATGCCGCCGCGTCCGCTGAGGGCGCCATCATCGAGTGGCGTCGGCTGTTTCATCAGCATCCTGAGCTTTCGGGGCGGGAATCGCATACGCAGGAGATGCTCTGCGGCGAGCTCGATCGCCTGGGGGTGGAATATCGCCGCCTCGATAACAACGGAATCATCGCGACGATTCGCGGGGAGGCCCCCGGAGCCTACGATGCCGCCGGCGTCCCTGTTCGCCGCGTGGCACTTCGCGCCGACATCGATGCGCTTCCTGTGACCGAGGACACAGGCTTGCCGTTCGCCTCCGAGAATGAGGGCGTCATGCACGCGTGCGGCCACGATGCGCACATGGCCATGATGCTCGGTGCGATCTGCATTCTTCTCGAGACGAAATCGCAGCTCAAGGGCGAGGTTCGCATCTTGTTCCAGCCTGCTGAGGAAATTTCGATTGGCGCGCTCTCCATGATCGACGCTGGCTCGCTCGACGGCGTCGACGCCATTTACGGCGCGCACATCTGGAGCGAGGTCGACGCGGGCACGGTGTCGTGCGCGCCGGGGCAGCGCATGGCCAACACCGACTGGTTCCACATCGACATCGAGGGCGTCTCCGCGCACGGTTCCATGCCGCACAAGGGTGTCGACGCCGTCGTCGTGGGGGCGGAGATGGTGAACGGGCTGCAGGTGCTCGTCAGCCGCGACGTGTCGCCGTTCGACCCGGTCGTGGTCACCGTTGGTGAGTTCCACGGTGGCGAGGCGCGCAACATCATGGCTGGTCACGCCTACCTTTCGGGAACGGTGCGCACCTGGACCGAAAAGCTGCGCCGCGAAGTTCCCGATCGCCTCGAGCGCATCGTGAGCAAGATAGGGCACGCTTTCGGGGCCAAGGTGAAGTTCACGTTCGAGGAGGGCAATGCGGGCCTCTCGAACGACCCCGTGTGCGCGGAGGTCGCGCGGCGTGCGGTCGTGGACATGCTGGGGGAGTCCGCGGTGTCGGACTACCGCGGTACGCTCTCGGGCGAGGATTTCAGCGAGTACCTGAACATCGTGCCCGGTGTGTTCTGCTTCGTTGGAACGCGAAATCCCGAGGTGGGGGCTTCGCACCCGCAACACAGCTGCCATTTCACCATCGACGAGAGCGTGCTCGCGAAGGGCAGCATGGTCGCCGCCCAATGGGCCTGCCGCATGTTGGCGGCGGAATAGCGGGCGTCGTCGTGCACATTTTGCGGGTTCCCTGAGGGCCCGCGGCTGCTTGCGGGCGCTCCGCCCCGATGCTGGCGGAGATTCCTCGCGGCGGCGCATGTCGGGCTCTCGTGCGCCTTCCCTGAAAAACCATCATTTGTTCGCTGTGTTAGCCATGCAAAACTTGCCACTTGCTGCTATGATTGAACGCGAGAAAACAGCTGCGCACCCACACTTGCAAACACACTCCGCGCGCATACCACGTAAGCGATTCGAGGCATATCCATGGCGTTCGTACATTTGCACAATCACACCGAATATTCCCTGCTCGACGGCTTGACCCACGTGAAGGACATGGTTCGTCGCGCCGCCGATCTCGACATGCCGGCGGTGGCTATCACCGACCACGGCGTTATGTCGGGCGTGCCGGAGCTGTGCGACGCGTGCACGGCGGTCGAGAAGGAGACGGGCAAGAAGGTCAAGCCCATCTACGGCTGCGAGGTCTACTTCACCACCGACGAGGAGCTGCGAAAGGACGTAAAGCCGAAGCTGTACCACCTGCTGCTCCTTGCGAAGACCAACGAGGGTTATCACAACCTGTTGCACCTGGTCAGCGAATCGCATGTCGACAACTTCTACTACAAGCCGCGCACGACATTTTCCATGCTGCAGAAGTACGGCCACGGCATCATCGGCTCGTCCGCGTGCATCGCGGGCATCATCCCGAAGCTTCTGGACAACCGCCAGTTTGACGACGCGGTCGAGTGGGCTCGCCGTTTCGCGAGCTGCTTCGACGAGGGCGACTTCTACATCGAGCTGCAAAACCAGGGCCTGCGCACCGACGCCGGCATGACACAGACCGAGCTCAACCGCCAGCTCACCAAGGTCGCCCAGCTTGCGGGCCTAAAGACCATCGCCACGAACGACTTCCACTACCTTAAGAAGGAAGACGCAAAGGCGCAGGATATCATGCTGTGCATCGGCACGGGTTCGGCGGTGAACGACGCGAACCGCATGCGCTTCGAGAACGACCAGTTCTACATGAAGACGGAAGAGGAGATGCGTGAGGCGCTCTCCGAGTTCCCCGAGGCATGCGACAATACGGTCGAGGTGGCCGAAAAGATCGACGTCGTGCTCGAGCGTGACTCCATTCTGCCGCGTTTCCCCTTGCCAGAGGGTGAAACCGAGGAAAGCTGGTTCCGCAAGCAGTGCGAGTGGGGCTTGAAGAAGCGCTACGGCGATCCGGTGCCCAAAGAGGCATGGGATCGCTATGAATACGAGGCTGGCATCATCTTGCAGCAAGGCTTCCCAGCGTACTTCCTCATCGTGCAGGAATACATCGCCTGGGCCCGCAGCCAGGGAATCGGCGTCGGCCCAGGCCGTGGCTCGGCGGCAGGCGCCATCTGCACTTACGCCATGGGCATTACCGACCTCGACCCGCTTCCCAACGGGCTTCTGTTCGAGCGCTTCCTGTCGCCCGAACGCGTGGAGATGCCCGATATCGACGTCGACTTCGAGGATGAACGTCGCCAGGAAGTCATCGAGCATATTAAAGAAGTCTACGGCGAGGACCATGTGTCGGGCGTTATCACGTTCGGCAAACTGCAGGCGAAAAACGCCGTGCGCGATGCCGCGCGCGTGCTCGACTACCCCTACAGCGTGGGCGACCGCATCTGCAAGATGATCGGCGACGAGCTCGGCATCACCATCGACAAGGCGCTCGAGACGAACCCCGACCTGAAGAAGGCATACGACGGCGAAGAGGACGTGCACCAGGTCGTCGACGCCGCGAAGTCAATCGAAGGCCACGTGCGCGGCGAGGGCGTGCACGCCTGCGCGACCATCATCTGCCGCGACCCCATGGCCGACCACGTGCCCATGAAGCGCGACACCAAAGGCGGCGGCATCATCACGCAATATGACGGCCACTATACGCCTGACCTGGGCTTGCTTAAAATGGACTTCCTTGGCTTGCGCACCTTGGGCGTGCTTTCGCGCGCGTGCCGCAACGTCGAGCAGACCACTGGCGTCAAGATGGTGCCCGAGGAGATTCCCACCGACGACGAGGGCGCGTTCGCCCTCATGCGCTCGGGCAACATGGACGGCCTGTTCCAGGTAGAAGGCTCGCTGTACGTGAGCCTGTTCGCACGGCTCCCACCGCGCCGCTTCTCCGACATCGTCGCATCAATCGCCCTCAACCGTCCGGGCCCGCTCGAGTCCGGCATGGTCGACGACTACGTGAAGGTGGCGAGCGGCAAGACGCCCGTCCACTACTACGACGATCGCCTGCGTCCTGTGCTCGAGGAAACCTACGGCACCATGGTCTACCAGGAACAGATCATGCAGGTGTCCATGGTGATGAGCGGCTTTTCCGCCGGTAAGGCAGACAAGCTGCGCAAGGCAATGGGCAAGAAGAAAATCGACATCATGCGCCTGCTCCAGGAAGACTGGAACAACGGTGCCGTCGAGAACGGCTACTCACTCGACATCGCGAAGAAGATTTGGGATGACGCGGAGAAGTTCGCTAAGTACGCGTTCAACAAGTCGCACTCGGCTGCATACTCCATCCTGGTCATGCGCACGGCATACCTGAAGGCGCATTACCCCAACGAGTACATGGCCGCAGTGCTGTCGAGCTACATGGGCAACACCGACCGCCTCATCCGCTACATCGCGAGCTGCAACCACAACGGCACGCCCGTGTTGCCGCCGGACATCAATTCGTCGAACGCCGAGTTCACCCCGGTTAAGGATGGCATCCGCTTCGGGCTCGTCGGCGTGCGCGGCGTCGGGCGCAACGTGGCCGACGCCATCATTGCGGAGCGCGAGGAAAACGGCCCGTTTACCAGCCTGCATGACTTCGTGAACCGCGTTGACGCGAAATGCTTCAACCGCAAGACGCTCGAAGCGCTCATCAAGGGCGGTGCCTTCGACTCGACGGGATACACGCGCAAGCAGCTCATGTACTTCCTGGAGGAAACGCCGCTGCTCGAGAACGCCTCGAAGCGCCAGAAGGATCGCGACGCCGGCCAGGTGAGCATGTTCGACCTGTTCGCCGCTGATGAGGACTCAGGTTTTCAGGAGGACGTGCCTGCGCCCGACGGCATCGAGTGGGACAAGCGCACCAAGCTTGCCTACGAGAAGGAAATCATGAAGATCTACGTGTCCGAGCACCCGCTTGCACCGTACGAGAGCGCGATTTCCCGCATGACGAAGTTCCAGCTGGGCGACTTGGCCGAGCGCACGAAGGAAATCAAGTCAGCGACGTTCGTCGGCATGGTGTCCAATGTGGTGACCAAGCTAACCAAGCGCGGTACGAAGATGGCCACGTTCACGATCGAGGACACAACGGGCCACATGGAGTGCATCTGCTTCAAGTACGACGAGAACGCAGAGGCCATCCACGAGGATGCCATCGTGAAGATCAAGGGCAAGTTCGAGCACAGCGACCGCGGCAACCAGATCATGGCGTTCGAGATCGAGGAAATCGAGCTGAATGAAGAGGATGCTCGACCTTCGCATCTGCAGCTCAACGTGCCGTCGTGCGAGTTCGACCAGCAAAAATTGTTGCGCTTGAACCGCATCTTGCAGTCGTATCCGGGTCGCGATGGGGTTGTGCTCCTCGTCACGCAGTCCGACGGCCGCCGCTTCCGTGCGGAGCTGCCGGTCACGGTCGACTCGGGCTCGCCGGTTATGCGAAGCGAGCTGCAGGATTTGTTCGGGCGTGGCGCGCTGATCGCATAGAGAGTTTGCTATCGCTGGCCCGGGGATTGACCTCGGGCCAGCGTTTTCTTCTCCCCGATAGCTCATTGCGGGCCGCTGAGCTGCAGGTCGCCCGTGACTTGCCTCAGGTTGCCTCCCTTGGCTCTTCGCTGGTCGGTGCTTCGCGTCCCCCTGGCTCGCCGCAGGTCGCCGAATCTCGCCCCGGGCTCTTTGCAGTTCGCTGTAGCTCGATATAAGGTTCGCCGCCTTATTGCTTGTCGTGTTCGCGCGCAAATGAGGTATCATGCTCGATATGGATAATGTCAAAAACAATATGACGCTTTCGCTTGCCGTCGCCTACAATGGCAAGCCTTTCAGTGGCTTTGCGCGCCAGCCCGGTCAACTTACGGTGCAGGGCGCGCTGGAACATGCGCTTGAGCTGCTGTTCCGCCGTGAGGTTGAAACCACGTGCGCCGGCCGCACCGACGCGGGCGTCCATGCGCGCGCTCAAGTCGTGAGCTTTGATATCTCGCCTGATGAATTGCGTGATCGTACGCTTGAAAGCCTCGCTCGGTCGATGAATGCGCTCACGCACGAGGCCATCGTCGTGCGCTCGATCGACGAGCGCGAACCCGGCTTCTCTGCCCGCTTCGACGCGACGGAGCGCGAGTACCGCTATTTCATCTGCGTCGAGCCCGCGCCGCCTATTTTCCTGCGCGATTTCTCGTGGCATATCCCGAAGCCGCTCGATGTCGAGGCGATGCGCGAGGCGTCCCGCGCGCTCATCGGCGAGCACGATTTCAAGAGTTTCTGCATGGCGGCAAGCGCGGTGGGGAAGCCGACGTGTCGCAATGTGCATGAAATCTCGTTCGCTCAAGAAGAAGTGATGGGGGAGCGGGCCGTCGTCATCACGGTGAAGGGCAACGCGTTTCTCCACTCCATGGTGCGTACCATCGTGGGCACGCTTGTCATGGTCGGCCGCGGCCAGCGGAAGCCCGAATGGGTCGCCGACGTGCTCCAGTCGTGCGACCGATGCGCTGCTGGGGAGAACGCACCTGCAGCCGGCCTCGTTTTCTGGAACGTGAGCTACGACGGCGTAAGGGACCACATCTGATCATGGTGGAGCGAAAGACAGCTTTTCGTGGTAAGCGTGAGTACGTCACGTTCGGCGATGGGTTTCCCGGCTTTGGGGAAACTGACGAGCTCAAGGCTTCGCGCTGGAATGCGGACCTCTTCGAGGAAGCGCCTGTTTCGGAATCTGAGAATGCGCCTGTTGCCTATACGGGTGATGAGGATTTCTCGACGCGGGGCCGCTACAGTGGAGTCGGTATCATCGTCGACGAAGGCGCCGACTTTGATCCCGAGCCGGCCTCGTGCGATGGCGCCAAAACTGCTGCAGTTTGCGGGAACCGCGCGCAGGTCGCGCCCGCAAAAGGCGCCGAACCCGCTGCTTGCGCAAGCAACCCCGAACCCGCTGTTCCCGCAAGCAATCCTGGGCGCGCCGCTTCCGCAAACAACCCCGAACCAGCGCAATCTGCCGAGGCCAAGCTCGACCTCTCGCTGTTCCGCGAGCTCTATCGAAGCCGAGACGGGCGCCTCGTCTTCTTCGAGCATTGTGCGACCGGCCATCTCGCCGCCGTCGACGCATCGAAGCTCATGTAAGCTGAGCATCCTCGGCTTCGGGTGCCGTCGACGCATTCCTCCGCCCTACGTTTAATCGGACGAACTTAAGCGGGGAGCAATAAGCACGCTAACGAATAACGCCCCTTGCATCGATTGGCCGAGCAAGGGGTGCTGCTGTTCTCGTCGTAGGGACGAATTCGTTAGCGTGCTTCGGGCTTTTTCGGCATGGTGCGGTCGACGAAGTAGATCTTGTACCACATGAGGAACATGTACACGATCCAAATCTTGCGCGAGCGATCGGCTCCCGCCTTGTGCTCGTCGAGCAGGCGAACCAGCTCATCGGTGTTGAAGAACTCGCGCGCGATGTCGCCCGTGAACCACTCCTTCACCATGGTGTAGTAGCGCTCCTCGCGCAGCCAATTCACGACCGGCACGGGGAAGCCGAGCTTCTCCTTCTGCGCCCAGTCCTTCGGGATGGCGAACTCCGCAGCGTCGCGCAGCGTGAGTTTCGTCTGCTGCTCGTTTGCCTTGAGCGACGTGGGGATGGTGGCCGACAGATCAAACACGCGGCGATCGAGGAAGGGAACGCGCGATTCGAGCGAATGCGCCATCGACATCTTGTCGGTCTTGAGCAGGATGTCGCCCACTAGCCAGAAGTACAAATCGACGTACTGCATGCGCGTCGTCTCGTCGAGATCGGCAACCTCGGCATACACGGGCGCCGTGAGCGATTGCGGGGTGGGGGCGTTGCAGCCGCCCTTGAGCAGGCTTGCGCGCTCCTCGGGTGTGAAGGCGACGCCGTTCGCGTTGGTGTAGTACCAGTCCTCAGGCGTCTCGCTTGCGCGCTCAAGATAGTTCGCGCCACGCAGATGAAGCGCGCGCATCGCATGGGATGCGCCCTTGAGCAGGCCCTTCGGCACCCAGCTTACCTTCGCGTTGGAGAACGGCGTCTGGTAGATTCGATAGCCTCCGAAGAACTCGTCGGCACCTTCACCGGAAAGCACGGCTTTCACCTGGGTAGCGGCAATCTGGTCGACGAAGTACAGCGCCACGGCGGAAGGGTCGGCGGAGGGCTCGTCCATGTGCCACTGCACGCGCGGAAGGCTCGCCCAGTATTCCTCCTCGCCGATGTACTTGTCGGTGTTGACGATATGCAGGTCGTCTGCCAGCTCGCGCGCCCAGGAGATCTCGTCGCGCATGGTCTTGCCGCCGGCGCCTTCGGCATTGTTCGCTGCTGCCTGCTTGTAGCACTCGAAGCCCACGGTGAACGTCTTGATGTCGGGGTTCTCCTTGGCCAGGCACGCCGCCATGTAGCTGGAGTCGATGCCCGACGACAGGAAGCTTCCGACCTCGACGTCGGCCACGTTGTGATAGCGCACGCTGTCGCGCATGACCTCGTCGATGGCGCGTGCGGTGTCCTCGCGGTTGCGGTTCTCGTCGAAGTGGTACTCGGGGCGCCAGTAGCGGCGCTCGGTGATGGAGCCGTCGGCGTGCACGGTCATGCAGTGCGCGGGCGCGAGTTTGAAGATGCCCTTGAAGAAGGTCTCCGGCAGCGCGCTGAACTGGAAGCACAGGTACTGTTCGAGCGCTTCGCGATTGAGCTCACGGGTGTAGGCGGGGTGCTCCAGGATGCATTTGATTTCGGACGCGAAGATGAACTGGCCGTTTTGCTGCGTGTAGTAAAACGGTTTGATGCCGAAGAAATCGCGCGCGCAGAAGAGCTCGCGCGTCGATCGGTTCCAGATGGCGAACGCGAACATGCCGCGCAGGCGGTCGAGCACGCCTTCGCCCCATGCGAGATAGCCCGTGAGCAGCACTTCCGTATCGGATTTCGTCTCGAACTGCCAGCCTTGCGTCTCGAGTTCGGCGCGAAGGTCCTGGTAGTTGTAGATTTCCCCGTTGAACACGATGGCGAAATCGCCCTTCGCGAGCATGGACTCGGGCGTGCTGCACGGCGTGCCGTCGGGCATGAGCGCGGGGGAGGTGATGGCCGAGTCATGTTCGCCTGTCGCGCGAACCATGGGCTGGTTGCCGTTCGCCAAGTCGATGAGAGAGAGGCGGCGGTGCCCGAGCGCGATGCCGCTTTCCGCGTCGAGATACTGGCCCTCGCCGTCGGGCCCGCGATGCGCCATGATGTCGCACATGGCCTTGAGCGCGGGGGCGTCAGCGCTGGTCGCTTGGGTGAATCCGCAGATTCCGCACATGCAAAAGCTCCTTCATATTGATGTCGTGCGCTCGTGCGCAGCGATTCTCGTGTGGGTAGGGTTCCATGATAGCGAAAGCGCATGACGTGCAGCCTCCTTCTGCGAAAACTGCGGAAACGCCGCGCAAATGGGCACTAGCGGACGGGCGGCTTGGGCGCGGCCGGGGGAGCGGCTTGAGCGCGGGCGTCGGGCGTGGAGGCAATCGTAACGTCGGGATTCTCGTACACCACACGGGCCTCGGTCTCCGCACGGGCGAAGTCTTCGGCGGTGAGGGCCGAGCGGAGGACCACGTCGACCGTGCAGCCGAGGTCCTCGGCGATGAAGCGGCGGAACTGCGCGGCGTCGGCGCGTGAGAACGTGCATCCGACGTCGAGCAGAAGGCAGGCGTCCCCGCCCGTGCGTGCCTGGTCGGAGGCGTAAAGCGAGAACACCGCGACCTTCGCGATGGCATAGCGTGGCGCGACGCGGGAAACGGCGTCGCGGATGGATCCGAAATCGTTCATGAGATGGCTCCTTTGCAGCCTGGTGGGCTTGATGGTTGCGTAGGATTCCAGTATATCGCCAATCGCGAAGATGGGCGCGCCGGCGGGGGTCTTTCGGGCGCGCGAAGGCGTGCGGGCGCGCGAGGGCGTAAACGAAGGCGGACAAGCGTGAGGGTGAAAGCGAAGTTAGGAATTCTCAGGGGAAGATTTGTTTCTGCCAGGCGACGCAAGATTTGCCTCAAAGGCTGTACTTTTTCGGGTTCGCCCGCCACTACGTTCGTTTGGCAGGCTCGCCCGAGGGAGCGAGTTTGACGGCAACCATGTCGAGCGGTGCTCAACTGCTGCAGCGACATCTCCTTCGGCGAGCTTAGGCTCGATTTCCCCTACTCAGCTATGAGGGCGTTTTCTCGAGACGTCCTCATCGGCGCCCGATGGTTGAAAGATCCTGTGTCTGAAGTAGAGTAATTATTGCGGGATGGCTTCTGGCTGTTCGGAAAGCAGAGTGGTCTCAGTATTTCTTAGCACCTTGCTACTTCGTGGAGCCGGGGCGCTTTTCGACAAAGATTAACAAAGCGGATCTCGCGCGGCACTATAGGTTTGTCGCTCGACCCTTATTTTGCCCCGTCTTCTAGTCTCGTTGTTCCTTTCTGACGCAACCGACGCAAAACCGACGAAAAATTTTGAGGCTTCGGTAGTTTGTGTGACAAGGGGCTAGCCTAGGCAGCAACGCTCT